>Ga0070697_100001869_pt1 | contig 16080 bp, 11 predicted proteins | sample KBSK1501metaG_FD_65475 | JGI IMG/M metagenome (GOLD analysis project Ga0070697, IMG submission 65475) | Corn, switchgrass and miscanthus rhizosphere microbial communities from Kellogg Biological Station, Michigan, USA - KBS K1-50-1 metaG | ecosystem: Host-associated > Plants > Roots >...
GAGAAAGAATTTGAACCCATAAGAAGCTAAAGGGCAAAAGAGGTAAGAGCAAAAGAACGAAGAGAAGACCTGTAAGTTCTACCATTCGTAGACGTGACCGACTTCCATCATCCTCAGCTTCTGGACGCCCAAAGCGGCCAACTCTTCAGCTACGACTTGTCGATAAGCGGGCTTAACATGCACGGCCAGAATGTCCATTCCATTATGATTAAGCTTGCTCAATTCGCTTCTCAACATCTCGGGCGTGAGATGCTTTGAAGCCCTCGCTAAATCAGTCATTGAGTTGGGAAAGGATGCTTCGATGAACAGCGCATCGAGATGTGGCGCGCGATTTACGAACTTCCAGAACTCGTCAGTCTCGGCGGTGTCAGAGCTGAAAGCGATGGTGGTGGCGCCGTCGTTCAGGATGAGACCGACCGTGGGTACTATGTGATTGACCGCAATAGCAGTGACATTGAGATGCGCGATCTTGAATTCTTTGCCCGCTTCAAAAGGGACATACTCCATTACCCGGCCGTGTTGATTTTTCAATTGATCGAACCGCGGATACACGTTGTCGTTGAAGACATCGCGCTTCAATAAGTCGATGACTTCACGGGTCGCGTAGATGTGAATCGGCTGCTCGAGTTCGCCAAATAGATCGTCGACATAAATCGGCAAACTGGCAATGTGGTCCATGTGCGGGTGCGTGACAATAATATTGCGCACCGTCCGCCGTTGCGCTTCGGTAAGAGCGATGCCGATACTGCCGGCGTCGACGGTGACGCGGTCGTCAATGATAAAGCAGGTCAAACGCTGCGCCGGTGTCGCGCGCCCGTCAGCATCGAACGAGCTGGGTAAGAGTTGTACTCGCAATCGGATCTAGTCGGACTCGGGCTCTCAACAGAGCGCCCCAAGTATAAGACAACGTTCGATTGAGGCGCGAGAATTTTTACGCGCTCAGGGAAGTCCTGACCTGCGGACCATTTGCTGCCGCACTTGTAGCAAACTGACCAGATAAGCTTGATCGCGCTCAGGTGTCATCTGTGACGTGCTTGCCAATCGCCGGTTGACGCGGCTGCGATGAAAAGCTAACTCGCTGGCGAGTTGATTGAATCGCTTGCGCTTGCGCCATTCAGAAAAGCCGCCGGTAGTAAAAGCATTCCAGCACAATGCGATGCGGCCGCGTACGCTGCAAAGTCGCTCGTATTCCTGTGGGTCAAAAAAACCGCGCCGAAAATCGGGGTACAGATATTGACGGACAATACGGCCTTCACGTCGCAGCGAAAAGGCGATAACCATCAAGGTGGCGATAAAGGCTGGGCCCATAATCAGGAAGTAAGCCGCAAAGAAAGCTGCAGCGCTGCCATAGGTTGCGAAGCCATTCCACGTTCCATGGATTAGGACTGCGAGCATGAAACCCAGGACCGGAGCCGTCACCTTCACAAAACCGTTGTCTGATTGGCGTGACCAGCCGAGGCCGATGCCAGTCATACCGGTCGCCAACGGATGAAAGAAGGGCGCCGCCATGCCTCGCATCACGAAAACAACGGTCAGAGCTTCAGGGCCTTGCTGGACCGCGCGGCCGTAGTAGAGAACATTCTCGGTCATCGCGAAGCCCAGACCAACCATGCCGGCATAAATAATGCCATCAATGATTCCGTCGAACTCGTCCTTCTTGAAGAAAAACAGAATCAGAAGAATGAAAGCCTTGGCGCTTTCTTCGACGACAGGCGCGGAAATTACGGCCCCAAAGTTCTGGCCGATGTGCATGCTGTTCGTCGCCGCCGCAACAACCATTTCATTGAAAGTGTTTAGAAGTAAAGCGATGAAGACCGCCACTAACGCACCCCAAAAGAAGGCAGTCGCCAGCATCCACGGAGGCTCAGCTTCGTAACGATCGATCCACAAAAGCAGCATCACATAAATCGGGACCGGCAGACTCGCGCAGATTAGACCGATGATCATCTCGACCGGACCAGTCTCAGCCCCAATGATCATAAGCACTATCAGACCCAACAAGGCTGCCATCATCGCGGCGAACACGCCGAGTATTATCTTCAAAGCGCTCTGGTGACCCGAATATCCAACGACTATGGGTGGTGCTAAGGGTGGATTCGGGATGAAAGCGTTATTCATGGCAAAAACAACTCACAAAGGCAGGCGCAGTATATCCAGATTTCGACGAAGCGGCCAGAGAGGACAGGTTACACACCGAAAGGCGCGCGTTTCAATCCCGCGAGCTCACGGCGCATTGCTATCCGCCGGTGAATTCTTTCCGAACGATGAACTAAAGCTTGCAATCGAGGCGCTTACAGTTTAAGCTACGCGACCTAAGCGAGCCTTATCTGGTGGGTATCCAGGGATTGAGATAGTTCGGGGCACCCAGCTACAAGCACACTTCAAGTACGTTGCCAACGAGCAGCATTACTGGCAACTATTCAGATTTTTGAAAATTGCGCTGAACTGTGAGACGCTGGAATTGCTAGTACAGCGTCAGCGTCAGCATCTCGAATAAGATTTCACCAATTGATACGATGTCTACCGAGTCTGCCGTCGGCGTAGAACTCGTTTCGCCAGTAGCGGTAGAGTCGTACGTTGGTTGAGCAACAGAGCACGGCGGAGTTGAAGTTTCTCCCGGAGCGGGGCAGTTTGCGAAAGCTGCGGCCCCAAGAACAAGGACTAATACGACGCCTGCACCTAGTCTTTTAAGGTTCTTCATGCGTTTCTCCTCATAGGTCGGTAAATTTTCGTTGCGAGCTTTTGTAAAAAATTTTCGTGGAGCGTGTTTTAGCTAGCCTCGAACGGCTGCCAGTTTATGTGTCAACTCTTTTTGGTGCAAAGTTTTTATCATTCCGATAGAAAGAGAGGCCTCACATGAATTTAGCGTCTCAGTTAACCGCGCTCAAGAATCAGAGTAGCGGACTCACGGTCTCGGAACGTGCGGAGTTGGTTTGCCGAATTGCCAAACAGCTGGAAAGAGCCGGTGAATACGATGAGGGTTGCGCCGTTCTGGCGGACTTCTGGCCCGATCCAAACGGACCACCGAAACTCGAAGGCCTAAGCGACATGAGTCGCGCAGAGGTCTTGTTGCGCGTGGGCGTTTTGTCGGGGTGGCTGGGTAGTACGAGGCAGAGCAACGGCAGTCAGGAGCTGGCTAAGGACATCATCACGCGTGCCATCGATCTCTTTCACAAGCTGGGACAAGCCAGCCGTGCCGCAGAGGCGCGGGGCGACCTCGCGCTTTGTTATTGGCGAGAGGGTGCATACGATGAGGCCCGGATCCATTTAGCTACGGCCATAAATGATTTGACCGATGCCGACGCTGATCTAAAGGTGTCTCTCTTGATTCGCGCGGGTATCGTTGAAGTATGGGCCCAAAGGCCAAACGAGGCGTTACGTTATTACACAGAGGCGTATCCCTTACTCGAACAGAGCGAAGACCATTACTTAAAAGGAGCGTTTCATAACGAGTTTGGCCTTCTGTTTCGTCGGTTGGCCGCACCTGAAAACCGTGAGGATTATTTGGACCGCGCATTGATTGAGTACACGGCGGCCAGTTTTCACTTTGAGCAAGCCGGCAACCATCGTTACCTGGCACGCGTAGAAAATAATCTTGGCTATTTATTGTTTACCATCGGGAAGTACAAGGAGGCCTACGAGCACCTCGATCGGGCTCGTGGCCTGTTCCTTGAACTTGGGGACAGCGGTACCGCAGCTCAGGTAAATGACACTCGGGCTCGGGCTCTGTTGGCTGAAGGTCACCTTAGAGAAGCAGAGCGGTTTGCCCGCTATGCCGTCAAGACACTCGAGAAGGGTGATGAGCAAGCTGTTTTGGCTGAAGCTTTGACGACCTACGGAACGGTATTAGCCCGTTTGGGTAATCACGCTCGTTCCAGGATTTTGCTGGAGCGCGCAATCGAAATTGCGCAAACCGCCGGTGATCCGGAAGGCGCCGGTCGAGCGCAATTGAGCATAATCGAGGAACTAGGGGAGCAGACGAGCTCTACTGAGCTGGTATCGATCTACGAATCGGCGGCAGATCTTCTTCAACACACGCAAGACCCGTCGGCCAACAAACGACTGATCGGCTGCGCCCGCCAGGTGATAGACACGCTGCTCGCTGCTGATCAAAATGACGTCGAGGCGCCGGATACAGGTTCGTGGGAAGGCTTCTCGTTCAAACGCGAAGTAAGAAAAATTGAAAAGGCCTTGATTGAGCGCGCGCTGCGGGATGCGGGAGGCTCGGTTAGCAAAGCGGCGCGGTTACTTGGCTTCAAGCACCATCAAAGCCTTATTGCCATCATTAATAGCCGCCATAACGATCTGCGAGACAAAAGATCCGCCGTTCGCAAACGGCGGAAGCATCTGTTTTCGAAGCCGAAACGAACTAAAGTAAAGGCAGAACCTGAAGGTAGCGAGTCCGCAGCGTTCAGCTCGTAATCCCACATAAAGGGCGCTTGCGATCTTCACCGAGCGCAGGTAAGCGCTCGCCCTCCATCGATCGAGTAGGTGGCTCCGGTGATCCACTCTGCTTTCTCGGACGCAAGATAAAGAACAAGGTCGGCAATTTCATCTGGTTCGCCAACGCGTCCCAGCGGGTGCGTCGTTTTCGAGTGCTCCAGGAATCGTTCGTAAGCTTCCTCGTCCATTCCCCCACGCTTGTGAATCTCGGTGACCACAACGCCCGGATTAACAGCATTGACGCGGACACCTTTCGGCGCGAGTTCCAGGGCGGCACAGCGCGTGAGTTGATCGACGCCGGCTTTCGACACGCAATATGCCAGGACGCCCGGAAACGAACGCAGTCCGGTGACGCTGGAGATGTTAACGACATTACCCTTTGTCTTAATGAGGTGTGGTGTCGCCAATTGCATTAGATGAAAGACGGCGCGAAGATTGACGCTCATCATGGCGTCCCACGCTGCCAGCGAAGTATTTTCGATCGTCCCATTCGAGATATGACCGGCGGCGTTTACCACGACATCGAGCCGTCCAAAGTGTTCAATCGTCCGGCTGATTGCCGTTTCCATTTCGCTTTCGTTGGTGACATCCGCAACCAGTGACATTGACCGCGCTCCGCATTCGGTTAGGGCCTGTTCTAATACGCGCAGTGCGGCTGAATTCCGACCAATGGCTACGACTCGATCGTGATTTTCCGCGAAACGAAGCGCGATGGCCCGACCAATTCCCGAAGTAGCTCCCGTAACGAAAACGACCTTGCTGGCGACATCCATATACTTGTCCTCGCTTTCAAAGCTGAACGTGTAGTTGCAAATGTGCTTTTCCGTCGAACGGCAATCGGCGGTATATTGACACACGCTGCGAGCGGCTGACTATGATTCAAAACATCGGTGCTGTTTCGCGATTTTAGATGGCTTAATAAGGAGACAATGAATGGTCTTCTATAACTTTTCGATCATTGTTCGAACTCGTTTTGTTTTAACCCTCGCGTTACTACTGTCGCCACTTACCGGTTTCGCTCAACAGGAAAAACCTGCCCGGCGCGGGACTCAAAAGCCAAAGACAGAAACTGCGACCAAACCACAGCCATCTCCTGAGCAGACAAAAGCGGACGAAGCAAAAAAGCCTGAGCAGCCGGCATCGGAAGATGAAAGCCGGCCACGCGATCCGATGTCGACGCCGACTTTTAATGGGCTCAGGTTTCGTTCGCTGGGGCCCGCGTTTACCTCCGGCCGAGTCATTGGGTTCGCGGTTGAGCCGAACAATCCTTCGCGCTTTTTAGTGGCCTCGGCATCGGGTGGCGTCTGGAAGACAGTAAATGACGGCACGACATGGGCACCGGTCTTTGATCGGGAAGGTTCGTATTCGATCGGCGCCATCGCGCTCGATCCGAAAAACCCGCTGACCGTCTGGGTCGGGACTGGAGAGAACAACAGCCAACGCAGCGTTTCGTACGGCAGCGGCCTTTATCGTTCGGACGACGGCGGCAAGACGTGGAAAAACGCGGGATTCAAGTCTTCCGAACACATCGGTCGCATCGCCATCGATCCCAAAGATTCAAATACCATTTATGTCGCAGCGCAGGGCCCGCTGTGGGGACCGGGCGGCGACCGTGGACTCTTCAAGACGACCGACAACGGCAAGACCTGGAAAAATATTCTGAATATCAGCGAGAACACTGGCGTCACGGACGTCGTGATCGATCCGCAAAACCCGGAAACAGTTTACGCCGCGTCATATCAACGTCGTCGGCATATGTGGACCTTGATCGATGGCGGGCCTGAGAGCGCGATTTACAAATCAACGGATGCGGGCGCGACCTGGAACAAACTGCGCGCGGGCCTGCCGACAACTGAACTTGGTCGAATCGGTTTGGCGGTGTCTCCGGCAGATTCAAATGTAATTTACGCGACGGTCGAAGCTGCGGATCGGAAGGGCGGTATCTTTCGTTCGAACGACCGCGGGGGTAGCTGGGAACGTCGTAACGAGTTCGATGCCGGCGCGATGTACTACGCGCGCATCGTCGCCGATCCGAAAGACGTAGATCGTATTTATGTGATGAACGTGTTTTTAATGGTTTCCGATGATGGCGGTAGAACTCTGCGGCGCCTCGGTGAACGATCGAAACACGTCGATAACCATGACATCTGGATCGATCCGAACAACACGGATCATTACCTCGTGGGTTGCGACGGCGGCGTTTACGAAAGCTGGGACCGCGGTGTGAATTGGGAGTTCAAACGCAACTTGCCCGTCACCCAGTTCTACGATATCACCACCGATAATGCCACGCCTTTTTATAACGTCTATGGCGGCGCACAGGACAACTTCAGCTTTGGTGGACCGTCGCGCACGCGCAGCGCTTCAGGCATTGTGAACAGTGACTGGTTCGTTACGAATGGCGGCGATGGCTTTCGCTCGCAAGTCGATCCCGAAGATCCGAATATCATTTATGCGGAACTTCAAAACGGCTCGCTGGCGCGTTTTGACAAACGCACCGGCGAACGCATGGGCATTCAGCCCGAGGTAGGTCGCAACGAAGATCCCTTGCGATGGAACTGGGACTCGCCGTTCATCATCAGTCCACACTCGCATACGCGTGTCTATTTCGCCGCCGACAAACTCTTTCGCAGCGATGATCGCGGTGATAGTTGGCAGATCATCAGCGGTCAACTTTCGCGCGGTCTCGATCGCGACAGGCTTCAGGTCATGGGCAAAGTTTGGAGCATGGACGCGGTAGCGAAAAATGCTTCGACGGCCTACTTTGGCAACGCGTCGGCGCTTTCCGAATCGCCAAAGAAGGAAGGGCTGATCTATATCGGGACGGACGATGGCCTACTTCAGATAACCGAAGACGGCGGCAAGAACTGGCGCAAGGTCGAGAAGGTCGGTGATGCTCCAGAGTTAGCTTACGTCAGCCGAATCATCGCCTCTAATCATGACGCTGAGACGGTGTATGTAGCGTTTGAAAATCATCAGAACGCGGACTTCAAACCTTACCTTTTCAAAAGCACTGACGCGGGGCGCACGTGGACTTCGATCAAAGGCAACTTGCCGGGGAACTGGCCCGTCTGGGCCATAGCCGAGGACGAGGTCAATCCGAACCTTCTTTTCGTGGGGACTGAGTTCGGTCTCTTCTTTTCGATCGACGGCGGACAGAAATGGATTCAACTGAAAGGCGGTCTGCCCACAATTCAGGTTCGCGACATTGCTATTCAGCGGCGTGAGCACGATCTGGTACTTGGAACCTTCGGTCGCGGCATTTACATTCTCGATAACTACACGCCGTTGCGCGTGTTGAGGCCCGAGATGCTGAAGCAGGACGGAATGCTATTTCCGGTCAAAGATTCGTTGATGTATATCCAGGCGCAACCCATCGGTGGCCGAGGCAAGATGTTCCAGGGCGAATCATTCTTCACCGCTGAGAACCCACCGTTCGGCGCCACCTTCACCTACTATTTGAAAGAAGAGCTGAAGACGAAAAAAGCAAAACGTCAGGAAGCTGAAAGAGATGCGTTGAAGAAGAATGCCGCAATCAGTTTGCCAGGTCAGTCCGAGCTGCGCGCTGAAGAAGAGGAGGAAGCGCCGGCCGTCATCCTTACCATTACGGATTCATCCGGTCGTGTAGTGCGCCGGTTAACGGGGCCAATAACGGCTGGGATGCAGCGAGTCACGTGGGATTTGCGCTATCCCGCGTCGTCGCTGGCTCCGCCGCCGAATCCGGAAGCCGAGGATCCCTTCGCTGAAGGACCGAGTGGCCCACTCGTCATGCCCGGTAGTTACAAGTTATCCCTGGCAAAGCGAGTTGATGGCGTAATGACGCCGCTCGGCCAGACGCAGGAATTTCAAGTGATCGTCGACGGACAAGAGCGAATGACTCCGGCTGATCGAATTGCGCTGGTCGAGTTTCAGCAGAAAGTCGCGCGGCTCCAGAGAGCGCTCCAGGGAGCATTGGAAGCTGCGAACGCGCTCACGCCGCGCTTTGTCGCTATTCGGCGCGCATTACTGGAGACACCAAACGCTCCGGAAAAGCTGCTTGACGATGCGGCAGCTCTCGAGAAACGCAAGAACGAAATTCTGCGCGCCTTGCGCGGCGATCAGGCTTTGCGGCAACGCAACATGAATCTGCCGCCTTCGATCAACGAACGCGTTGGCAGCGTGGTGGGATCGCAGCGCATGTCGACATCTCGGCCGACCCAAACACAAATCGATCAATACGGCGTCGCGGCGCAGGAGTTCGAGACGACCCTCAGTCAACTGCGCCAACTGATCGAAACTGATCTCGGCAAATTGGAGAAACAGATGGAAGCCGTCGGCGCGCCCTGGACGCCGGGCCGGATTCCGGAATGGAAGGACCAATGAGATTTGAATATTACAGCGAGGCGCTTGCAAACGTGCCGAAACTCTCCGTTGATGGCACGGTCGATAATGCCGTTCACTTTTCGCACTGGAACGGAAATCGAACTCCGCAATCAGTCAAGGCCGACACCTCTACCGAAATAGCGCTGAACGTCGTGGCAGCACCAAATCGAGCGGAATTGACGCAGGGAATCGATCTGGTCACGAATAACCATTTTGATACAGACGGCGTGCTATCAGTGTGGACCATGCTGAGCGGCGAGCGTGCGCTTGAGCTGCGCGACAAGTTAATTCCCGCCGCGGAGGCGGGGGATTTTTCTGAGTTGAGCACGGAAGACGGCGTACGCGCCAGCATTGTGATTCAGGGTTCTGACTCGCCAATAGACAAATCGGGATCGCCACTCGCTCAGCAGCTGGCCGGCCAGGATGTTAATGATGAGGCACGTTCGTATGAACTGGTCTTGCCGCACGTCGAACGTGTTTTGACTCACACAAATGAATATGAAGCGCTATGGCGGGATGCGTGGAACCGAATTGCGGCGGCGTTGGATAGCTTTGCCAGAGGAACATCACGCGTTGACGAAGATCGTGACGCTAAGCTTTCAGTCGTCATGCTGGCGCCTGAAATCTTCAGTCCCGCTGGTTTCAATCCCACCCAACAGTCAGTGCCGTTCACAGCGATCTCGCATCACGCACACGGCGATTTATTTTTGATCGCCACACCGCTCAATGATGGCTGGGCTTATCGAATCGATTATCCGTACTATTCATGGGCCGAGACTATAGTGCGGCCGCGGATTGAGCGGTACGATTTCAGCTTGCTAATCACCCAGCTTAACGAAAGCGACATAAGCAACGCCGGCCGTTGGCGGCTGGATACGAGCGAACTCGCCTCGGCTGTTAAGTTTTCCAGTCCAGGTGAAAAGCTGGCTAGCTCAAAACTTTCGCCTGATATCGTCGCAGACGAGATCAAAGTGGCGTTGACAAGAACTCGCACTGCCCAAGCCCGCCATGCCTGATTGGGACGAGCGTTATCGACGCGGCGAGCATTCCACCAACGAACCTGCTCCTTTGCTGCAAACCGCGATTCAGAATCTAAAGCCCGGACGGGCGCTTGACGTGGCGTGCGGCGTTGGCCGACATGCGATCTTCCTGGCCGAACATGGCTGGAACGTTACCGCTGTTGATTCTTCCCGCGTAGCCATCGAAATCCTGCAACAGCGCGCACAGGAAGGCGGGGTCACGATCGACGCGCGCGTCGCGAATCTCGAGCTGGGCGATTTTCGCGTTGAGTCTGATGCTTACGATCTGATTTGTATGTTCTATTACCTGCAGCGCGATTTGATTCCCGCGATTCGCACAGGCGTGAAATCAGGCGGCTCGGTTGTTGCCGCGATTCATTTGAATGACGGAAAGACTGGCGCCAGGCCCAGCAATCCTGCGTTCCTGCTTGAACCCGGCGAACTGCGTGAGTATTTTCCCGATTGGAAACTTGCTCACTACAGTGAAGGCCCGTCTGAGGAAGAGGGACACCATCACGATACGGCCTATCTCATCGCACGCAGACCCTCATGATCTGCAAGTTCGCCAGGAGCCTTCGACAAACTGAAGTTTGTCGGACAAAATCCTGCCGTGCGCGCTCTCTCTGATATTCGCGTCGGTCCAGCCGGCTGGTCGTATGCTGACTGGCGCGGTCGTGTTTATCCGGAAGGCGCGGGAAGCAAATTTGATACGTTAGCGCTGGTTTCAAAGTACTTTGACACAGCCGAAATCAACAGTAGCTTCTATCATCCTCCTTCGGCGGAAACTGCCCGGTCGTGGCTTCGTCGAATCGAGCACAATCCGAACTTCGTCTTTACTGCGAAACTCTATCGCAAGTTCACACACGAACGCGGAAAGGCGAGTGCTGAAGACGAAACGCTTTTTCGCGAAGGAATCGATCCGCTTACGGAAGCAGGCAAGCTCGGCGCAGTGCTGATTCAGTTTCCGTGGTCTTTCAAAAACGATCTCGAGGAGCGCTCTTATCTCACTTGGCTAGTCGAACGGTTCAAGGATTATCCCATGGTGGTCGAGCTGCGACATGAGTCGTGGAATAACCCCCGAGTCCTGCAGACTCTTGAAGATCTCGGTGTCGGATTGTGCGACATCGATCAACCGCTGTTTTCGAACTCGATCAAGCCTTCGGCCGAAGTGACTTCATCAATCGGTTACGTGCGACTCCACGGTCGAAATTATCAGAACTGGTTTCGTGAAGAAGCCGATGTCCTGGAACGCTATGACTATCTATATTCGCGCGATGAACTGGAACCATGGGTGTTGCGGATTAAAGAAGTCGCCGCGAAAGCGAAGCAAACGTTCGTGATTACTAATAATCATGCGCGCGGCCAGAACCTGGTGAATGCCTTCGAAATCCTGGCGCAGTTGGAAGAAGGCCGGATGCCTGGCCCCGAAAAGCTGGTTGAAACTTATCCGCGATTGATTGAATCAGTAATTGCCGATGATGAATCGGCGCAGGGAAGTTTGTTTTAGTGCGTATCACAATCGCGGGCACGATGCCCGCGACCTGCCGACAAGGAAGTCGGCGCTCCTATTTCGCCAATGGAAAGATCGGCTCTATATCCACCGGCACGTTCTTCAATTTATCGAGCGCGCTTTTCATCGGGGGACGAATGACTGAGTATTTATCCAAAATGGCCGCAGCCTTCTCATAAGAACCCTCGGCTTCGATCGTCAGCAGTTCGCTCGTCAACTTGCGCACGGCTTCCCTGATCTTCGATTCATCCACGCTAAACCCGCCGGTCCGCGCGTCATATCTGATCGCGCCTTCGTCAGTAAAGTAGTTGAACTGCATCGCGACGCCACGCCCATGTGCCTCTGTAATCCCGAAGCGAACAGAGCGAAACATGCTGGCAAGGTATGTCGTGTAAAGAGTGCGCTGCATACTCTTTTCGACCACGCCTTTGTCGATCAGGTACTGCAAAGCCCACAGGCCCGTCACGTCCGCCTTGGCTTCTTCAATCGCGGAGTAGCGATCTTTCAACTGAAGACGCACCGTCGTCGACAGGTCATTGACGGTTATGTTGTGCGGTCCGAGTCCATGCATCAATTCGTGCGTCAGGATGTGCGTGAAAAACGCTTCGAACGAAAGGTTCCGCTGCTGAGCGGGATCAAGAACTACGCGCGAGATGGGAATCAGAGTCTTATTGAACTTTGCATCCTGAACGTTCTTTAACATGATGCGCTTCGAGCCCTTTTCCTTGACCACGCGCTCGTCGTTGGGAAGATTAAAAGCTGCGGTTTGCACGCCGCTGTTGCCTTCGCCCGAGCTGAAGACTTCGTTGACAACGCGAATCGGTGACGCTGCGCCGAGCTTCGGATTCCGGTATGTCGGATCGAGGGGGAGATGGTCTTCCAGTTCCTGCAGATACCGACTGAACTTAGCAAGCCTGGCCGTCTCGGCGTCGTCGCGCAGTGTTAGGTAAGCTTCGAATGCAGCTTTGTACCCAAACAATTCGTCCTCGTAAGTTTCGTAGGGTCCGATGGTGACATCGATTGGAGAATCAAGATCCATCCATGCGACATCGCTTTCATAGTAATCGTTCGACGCAAACGCCGCGGCGCGCTTATTAAGAAAGTCTCTGAGCGTAACGTTCGTCGTGAGTGCCGCTGCTTCTCGTAAAAGCTTTGCCGCAGGATCGAGAAACTCCCGATATTCGTCGCTGTACGGAACCGCTTTCAACTTTCCGTTTGCGTCGCGTCGAATCGTATAAAAGTAGCCTGTGGCTTTTTCTTTTTCTTCCGCTGATAAGCCGTTCAACCATGAAGTGAACTCATCCTTCGTCATGTCGTCCGGATAGTAATTCGCCTGGGGCGGCTTAGCGCGGACGTCATCAATGAAAGGCTGATTTTCGTCGAGCCGCGACCAGGGGCCGTCGTTAATCAGAAGATAGTGAAGCAGCATCCGGCCAGAGAAGCTCGTATCCGCCTCAAGCTGTTTCTTGAGCGTTTCGTTTCCAGACCACACCTGTCGCAGGAACAGTGGGTCGAACAGCTTTGCGGCGGCAATGATTTTGCGCAGCGCCAATCGATCCTTAGGCGTTAGTCGAGAGGTATTGGCCGTTAGCACGGTCGGCGAGAAGCGACGAATCTTTGCGGGCAGCGAACCTGGGTCCGAAGCCCTGGGCGCATTCGAGCCCATTCGTTGGGCAGGCAAAACCACAGCCAGCAGAATCGAAAAGAGAGTTAGTGAAGTAAGTTGTTTCCAAATTTTCATCCTGGGCATCATATCTTTAAAGGTTCTGTCTATTCTTAAGTATTTTCATGAACGAGCCAGAGCGCAATTCGTCCAACGTCAAACCCGAAAGCCGCAGAGCTTCTTCTTCGCCCAACGCTCCGCAGTTGATCGCGCGCAGGAAATAGTTGAGCAAGCCCTGTCCGGTCGCTGCGTCATCGAACACATCGCCGATCAAAGTTGCCTTAGCCGCCTTTTCCACAAAGTTGCGGAGACGTTCGGAGGCTGCGTCGAGGCTTTCGAGAAAGAAAGCATATACGGCGGCATAACGCGTCGGCAGCTGCGCCGGATGCAGATCCCAGCCCTGATAATAACCGCCGATGAGCGAATGCTGAATGTGATCGTAGTGCAGCTTCCAGGCGCGGTGAATGACCGCGCGGTTTTCATCGATTTGATCCTGCGCGAGTGGCGAGGCTTCACCTGGGCGATGTGGGCCGACCGGCATGATGTTCGTCGCGCCATCGGACAGCCAGACGCCGGTGCCGGCGAATGAGACCTGCATCATGTGTTTCGCAAAGTCGCACGCCGGATGCATCATGTGCTGGTGCGCCGCCGTGATGCTACAACTCGCCGTGTAATCGTAAGTTCCGAAATGCGCGGCCGTGCAACGGCCGCGTGCTGCCTCCAACAATAGCGGCAGATTGATTTGTCCGTCGTGGCTTATGATCGATTGAGTTGTTTCGATCATCATTTCCATTCTCAAAGATCCATCTGTAAGTCCAGTTTGTTGTTCGAGCAGGCCAAAAACATCTGCGAGTGCTGCGACTTGATTCGGGGTAGTAATCTTGGGAAGTGTGACAACGAAGTTGTCAGGAAGCGTGCCGTCGGTTTGTTCCAAAAGCGTCGAAACGAAGATATCGAGTGTGCGCATGCTGCGCGCGTACAACTCTTCGTTGAAGGGCTTGATGCGAATGCCAATAAATGGCGGCAAAGTTCCGGCCTTCATGCCGTTCGCGACTTCGGCCGCAGCTGATTCGGCATGTCCGTCTTCTTCAGCATCCGGTCGATTACCGTAGCCATCTTCGAAATCGATGCGAAAATCCTCGACCGGCTCACTTTTCAATTTTTCCTGCACGCGTGTGTAGATGGTGTGCGCCAGCCACGCGGCCCTGTTTTCCGCGCGCACGGCATCCGCATCAGTTTCGAGTCGGTGCTTCAATCCTGTTGCATAATCCAATACGTCGGGCAAATCGTCGGATTGCGGCAGACCGATTGCACGCGCGAAGACAACAAAATCGGGTGCATTCTCTGTCAGCGCGCGCTGGGCTACTTGTCCCAGGCGCCGCGCCGAATCTGCGCGAAACAAATGTGCGCCGCCATAAACGGTGTGTACCGGCTGGCGGCGGCCTGTTTCGCCGGGGTAGATGCTTACAAACGCGGCGTTACTCGCGTGTAGTTTTTTAGTGATCGCGTTAAGTGAGGTTTCAGATAGCGAAGCCTTCATCACGTTGGCACCTGCGCGTTTCCATTAGTCGGTGACTTTATTACCAAAGTTGTGCGCGTCGCAACCAGGCATCGCGAAATACTAATTGACTGCACGCGGGCCCGTCACTAGAATCGTGATTGCCCCGGCCGTTCATCTTCGCGGGTTGCTCCGTCCCCAGCACCCGAATGAATCAAAATAAGGACTAAACAAAACGATGAAGTTATTCCCCCAGAAGCCGTCTGCGCGCCAAGGCGCGGGCGAGATCCGGTCGCATTTCCCCTTTGATCGTAAGACGACGGTATGGTTGGCCGCATCAATTCTCGCATTCGCTGTTCTGTCTGGAGAGCATCTGCGATCAAGTCGCGCACAGTCTTCCAGAAATCGCTATCAACAGGACATGGCGCAAACTTTCATAAGCCATGAAGACGTGAAGCTGGATGCTCGCGCGATTTCCGATCAGGTGAAGGAATTCGGACATTTGTCCTTGCACACACCCACGCGAGATTTTGAGATCGAGCTGAGGCCGAATGACTTGCGTTCGCCGAAATATCGTGCTGAAGAAAACGCCGGCGGAATTGAGCGCAAGATTTCAATGCCGGCCGCAAACACCTTCAAAGGGACGGTGAACGGCGTCGCCGGCGCCGACGCGCGCTTTACAATCGAGGCTAATAAAGTTGAGGGAATGATCCTGACCCCGCAGGATTCATATTTTGTTGAACCAGCGGCAAAATATTCGTCGGTAGCCGACACTTCGGATTACATCCTCTACAAAGCCTCGGACGTCCGGCCGGACATCACCCGAACCTGCGTGGATACGCTGGACCAAAGAATTACCGCAAGCTCGCGGCAGTTCGCCTCAGTATCTACTTCGGAAATTTCGCCCGCCGTTTTCTCACCGTTTCGGCTGGTCGAAATGGCCACTGAGGCGGACTTCCAATACGTAAATGCGCTCGGCGGTTCGACCGCAACTAACAACGATATCCTTAGCATCATGAACTCAGTGCAGGCAATTTATGAGCGCGATATCGGTTTGACCTTCACCGTAGTATTTCAGCACACATGGACCACGGCTGATCCTTTCGTCACTACCGGCGGGTCACCTCAACCGGCCGTAAATCTTCTGAATTCGCTTACAACGTACTGGAACGCCAACTTTCCGGCGGCCAACTTTCCTCGCGACGATGTGCACCTTTGGACGGGCAAGAACTTAGGTGGGCCAGCGGGTGTTGCTTGGCAAGGAGCGGTATGCCTTGATTTAAATTTTTCATATGGGCTATCGGATTTGGAAACCATGTCACCGTTCCGTGTTGGCATTCCAGCGCATGAAATCGGTCACAACTTTAATGCGCACCACACCGACGTAGCACCCAATATACATCCTGAGTGCGACAACATGATCATGGTGTCGACGCAAACACAGACTAATACTCTGACATTCTGTCAGTTCTCAGTGGATGAGATAACGGCCTTTGTTAACGCCAACCCAGGATGCCTTAGCCTCGCAACAGCGAGTCCGGTTATTCAGTTCAGCGCCGCATCGTATTCTGTAGGTGAAGCTGGT
>Ga0070697_100001871_pt1 | contig 16078 bp, 19 predicted proteins | sample KBSK1501metaG_FD_65475 | JGI IMG/M metagenome (GOLD analysis project Ga0070697, IMG submission 65475) | Corn, switchgrass and miscanthus rhizosphere microbial communities from Kellogg Biological Station, Michigan, USA - KBS K1-50-1 metaG | ecosystem: Host-associated > Plants > Roots >...
TGCATCTCGTGCTGCGCTGGGTGAGGCGGTAGCACTGCTGCATAAAGCAGCAGAATCGGGTGTCGATACTTCTGCGTTGCTTGCAATGTATGGCGGTAGAGAGAAATTGGCTGCACAATATGTGGATGCCTATCGTCATTATTGTTGGCCCGTGCATTCCCTAGATGACCTTAAGCTTGCACCATTCCATATTCTGGCAACCCAGGATATGGTGCATGTCGATAAAGACCATACCTGGCATATGGATACACTCGCAGAAATCTGCAGGGCAGATGAGCAATTGCTTCTAGCCACGCCATACAAAGTCGTGGATTTAACCGATTCTGCAGGCGCAGAGGAGGGTATCTCGTGGTGGACAGAGCTTACCAGGCGTGGCGGCGAGGGGATGGTAGTGAAGCCTTTAGATTTCGTAACGAAAGGAAGGAATGGTATCATCCAGCCTGCCGTGAAATGCCGCGGACCAGAATATCTGCGTATTATCTACGGGCCGGAGTATAGCATCCCGGAGAACCTGGAACGACTACGCCAGCGTGGATTAGGAACGAAACGTTCTCTGGCCCTGCGGGAATTTGCGTTAGGTGTCGAGGCTTTAGAGCGCTTTGTTCGGGGCGAACCTCTACGGCGTGTTCATGAATGCGTTTTTGGTGTGTTGGCGCTTGAAAGCGAGCCCGTTGATCCGCGACTGTGAGATTAAGGCAACCGGTTGATGCATCTTTCAAGTTGCTCGAGAGCCATATCCCAGGCTCTAACGAAGTATTGACGAGCGGCCTCCCATTCAGGAGAGCTACCCCAGCCAGAGTGGATGAGGTAAACGTCGGTGCAGGGCGTCAATACATCTTCGCATGGACCAAAGAAGACAACGACATGGGTGAGCGGGTCGGCGTTATTCATGAAGTGTTTGAACTTGGGCGGTCCTTTCCACTCGAAGGATAGGAAATTGTTTGGTTCAATGGAGGTGATTTTGCAGCCGAGGGTGCTGTTATTTTCCGGGTCGTCGGGATTCCAGAATAGTTCGTACTTGCCACCTACCACGGGCTCGACGTCTGCACTATTGGTGAGCCATGCCTGGAGGTCGGTGTTGCTGGTAAACATTTCAAATGCGCGGTAGATATTGCAGTGCAGCCGAGCTGATTGGGCAATGATTTTGTTCATGCTGTTCCTCCCGCAAATGAGAATGCTGCTTGTTGGCGTGTTAGCAGGGAGCTTATGATGATACTAAAGTGATTGCTGTCTTTTGCCTGCCTGGCACAGACTATACTAGAAATTATGTTCTATGTCAAGGCTTTTATTCAGGAGTTGTTTTCACTATGAAGCTTCGCGTTTTACCTGGCTCTTTTGCAGCCTGTAGAGCTTCATGATATACTTGTCAAGTTCTTTGTATCCCTCTAAGCTCATAATTACGTGTAAATGGATAAGATGTCCATTAGGCTTTATGTGAAAGTCTTGGACGATATAAAGGAGGTCTATCGATATGGTGATAACTTTGGGGAATCTGCTAATCTGGCTAATTGTTGCGGCAATCGTTGGAGTTGTTGGCGAATTGCTAGCCCGGCGACGGACACCGTTTGGTATCGTTGGAGCCATCATTTTAGGGTTCATCGCGATCTTTCTGGTTGTGGGGGTTTTACACTGGCACATTGATGGTGAGCCGTATCTAAATGGCGTACCATTGATCACTTCCATCCTGGCGGCTGCAGTGCTAGTTGCTATATGGAGCGCCTTTGCATTTCGCCATGCCCATAGTTACTATTCGCGCTACTACTACCGGCGCGGCACTTATGCACGTAGGCCGCGCCGGAGATACCGTTGGTTTTGATGGGTAATCAACGGGGTTTGTGAATTATCCTGGCACCCCCTTGCGGGTGCCAGGGGCACCAGTATACTTTTCGGGAATATTCACAGACCATGGGTGATCAAGGTGTCATCTTGACGAAACTGCACAGCGGAATGCATGCCAGCTCTTTGTGTTGCTTCAGTTTATTCAAGCAGCGTGAGCCAAGGGTGATAAAGGCTTAACGGGTTTCCAGGTGCTTGGAGAGCAGGAAAGCGCTGAAGTCGGCAACACTTTCCACGTCCCCCTCGTTGAGCATGTTGACGATCTTTTTAACGACGAGCCTGCGGGGTTGACCAGGGGTCGAGGGCAGAGTGAAACCAATGGCTTCTACTGTCTCTGGCTGGCGTTCACCGCGAATTTCATCTGCCATCAGTTCCAACAAGTCTGCTAAATCGAGATCAAGCGCGCCGGCTATGCTTTCTAGTACTTTTGCTGAAGGATATTTCTGACCTCTCTCGATTTCACCGACATAAATTTCTGAAAGGCCAGCTTTCTCTCCGAGTTCTTTGATGGTGAGTTGACGGTCTTGCCGTTCACGCCGGATGACCCTCCCTATAATTTCCTGCAAATCTGTCATAGATGTGTATCCTTCCTGCTTACCTATGCTTACGGCATAGCTTCAAGAAAATATATGCTATTAGCATATTTCTACCCTGTTAGTATACGCTAATAGCGTGGTATATTCAAGACAAGGTGGGATCAGAAACTTTACACATAAAAGGAGGATTTCGAAGTGTCTCTAATGATGTCTTTTCATGCGGGCAAACAGTTGTCAGGGCAGAATGATGTCCAGAGTGCCGTTCATGTGCCTATGGTTTATGAGCGGGTACCTTCTGAACCTGTGCGTTGGGAGTATCGCGTGTTGACTGTTGATACGCGGGAGGCGGATTTGCCTGATGCTGTGCAATTGAATGAGCTGGGTGCGCAGGGTTGGTTACTGGTAGGAGTGCTAGGATCAGAAACGACTGGTAGAGGTTCGATCGCGAACTACTACTTTGTAAGACAGTGGAATGAGCTATAAAAAGAGGAGACTTCAAATGTCATCAAGTTTAGTTGTGCCAACAGTAATAGAGACAACGGGGCGCGGTGAACGTGCCTACGATATATATTCACGCCTCTTGAAAGAACGAATTATCATGATCAACGGTCCGATCGAGGAGGCGTTGAGTAACCTGGTGGTGGCGCAGTTGCTGTTTCTGGCTGCTGAGAACAGTGAACGGGAGATTAACCTGTACATCACTTCGCCAGGCGGTTCGGTAAACGCCGGATTGGCGATCTATGATACGATGCGCCACCTGCCTTGCCCAATCGGGACGACATGTGTTGGCTATGCTGCGAGTTTTGGGACCATATTGCTGATGGCTGGTGATCCTGGGAGGCGCCGCGCGCTGCCACACGCTCGTATTCATATGCACCAGCCGCTTATTCAAGGTGGAATAGGCGGCCAGGCAACGGATATTGATATCCAGGCTCGCGAAATTCTGCATACACGAGATGTGCTCAATGAGATCATCCAGCATCACACGGGACAGCCTTTGGAGCGTATCAAACGTGACACGGAACGAGACTACTTTATGAGCGCCACAGAGGCTATAGAGTATGGGATTATCGATGAGGTGTTGCAATTAGCTGAGAAATGAGAGCCTATCGATAGGAAAGGCGGTGAGAGTCAGGGCGGCTTGACTTTCACCGTTTTTATGCGGATCGATTACAAGCGCTCTATACTTACGGAGTCCAGTTCGAACCATTGCGGCCCGCTCGCTACCGTGCCAAAGCGCAGTACGCCACGTGGCGTTGCGATGGCATATTGATTATCGAGCCATGCTACAAAGCCGAGAGGCCGGATCGGTGGGTTTGGTACGCGGAGAACCAATTGATCATCGACCCAGAACAGAGCTGCCTTATGCCGCCATTCCAATACATAGTCATGCCAGGCGGTCATTTCAACTGTTAATAAGGCTTCGTTGGCTCCTGCCAGCCTTTGTAACCAGCGAGCCGCGAGGCGTGTTTCTCCCGTCACTAAGCCGAAAGCGGTTGTCATTGCGAGTGGGACGGTGGCGGCAAGGGCGCCTGGGCGCATGCTGTGTACCACCTGCGCTTTCCAGCCACAGCCTGGAACACCAGGGACGAGCGCCATATTCGAGGGCGGTGAGGCATAAAAGAACCAGATTGCTTCTGGCAGCATGAGGATGTCGCCTCGCGCTGAGAACGGGTAATTCCAGAAGCCGAAACCGGCAGTGCCGTGCAAGATGGCAGCACTCTCACCGCACCTGAGGGTTGCAGCAGGCAATGACGAACGGGCACGTACCTGCATACGCAGAGGCGGCCGCCAGGGAAAGTTTGCCCTTGAGAGTTTAGCGTAGTCGTCGATTTGTGCATCGGTGTACTGCCCCTGCCGAGCTGTCTCGAATGCCATACGCAAGGCGGAATGCGCGAGATCTAGTGTTCCGCCTCCGATACAAGTTTGTGTCCAGTGTTGGTCTAGTGGACCGGTGAAGTCATCAAACATAAGCGGTCTATACTTGTTGATAAGAAGCAATTCCTGCCGCTCTCCGGCTCATTGCCCCCCTTCCATGCGAACTCGTAAGAGTTCTTCTTCCAGTTCTTCCCACACGAATTGTTCTGCCTGAATAGTGATCAGGCCGTGTTTTATCATTGCCCCGGTGACGCGATTGCGGAAGCCGGCGAAATACCCGGCCTGTATGTCGTGGGGTGGCATCGGGAGCAGGGCTATATCTTCTTGCCTGTAGAAGTCATCGGGATCAAAGGCCAATGCAAACAAATTTGCATACTTCCCGATGAGGGTGAGCCGGGATGTAGATAGGAAATAATCCGGTTGGGTGCTAGAGATAAGCACACAGCCCGCGATGCGACCAGAAAACATAATAGGATGTGCCGCGGCACTAAGCTCGTGATCTGTCTGGTGGGCCGGGAGAGGACTACTTTCGTCCTGTAGATTCTGGATTTGTTGTGGCATACCTGTTGAGACACAATATCCAGCTAGAGATTCTGCTCCGAGGTACATGCTTTTCTGATCCATATTATTGCTCCAGGGATGTGTTCCCTGTGCGATAGTCTCACGGAGGCTATGAATCATTTTGCTCCTGGTAGAGGCAAAGCAGCGCAGCACTGTTATTAGCAGGCCGAGACGACCTGGATCGAGTTGGCCAATCGCCTCCTGTATGATGAGGTTGCAAATTGACCAGAAGCGCAGTGATTCTAGAACTGTTGTGCAGGCATTAAATACTCGTGCATAGAATGCGGAAGGGATATCTATCGCTACATTGTCTGCAGTTTCTATGTCTGCAATGTTTGGGATTTCTTCTTCAATTGATTCGAGGAGAAAATCGCGGTACTCGGGAAAGATATCGAGTAAATGGCGCAGGTTTTGGGGACGTGGGTCCGCTTGTCTGTCTATCCAGCGAGTGATGGTTATTGGAGATACGCCTAGTTCATGAGCGAGGCGCTGTCTTTCACGAGGAGTACTTGTTATATCTGCCAGTAGTTCTCGCCAATTGTGTCCTACTTCCATATGTTTTCCCTTGGTGCCGAAGTAACGCTAGCTAGCGTTTATCCTCTAATCTCGCGATAAAGAGTTGCAGTGAGTACAACCAGCACGGCAACGACCAGAATAGCTCCCGTTGCGATTCGCAGCGGGGACAATGCACCGACAAAGTTTATGAGGGCAAGTACAAGCATGGTGATAATCACCCCGACCAGGATAACCATGTCGCCCACGATAAAATTGTAAATGGCTTTGATTGCTTTCATGGGCGGACTCCTTCTTGCTCCGGTGTGCTGGTAGAGGCATTGGTTGCACTTGCCATTGCCAACTGGCGTCGTTTGTACTGCTTGAGCCAGGAAACGAGGATATACGAGGCCAGCAGGTAAATCGCAATCAGGATAGGAATAAAGGCGTCCGAAAGTGGCCATGTATAACCGAATCCTTCCGCTGCCCAAAATGTGCCAAAGGAGGTGAGCATAATGCCGACAATAAACTTGAGTGTATTCTCCGGTACCTTTGAGAGCGGTGCCTGGATTATCGCTCCAGCGGCAATGACGAGTATACCTGCGACCGTTGCGCCGATGGCTGCAGAGAGAATGCCATTCCCTGCCGCGCTCGTTGAGATGCTGCTGCCAAAGGTAATCACGATGAAAGCAACCTCAAGTCCCTCGAGCAGTACGGATTTGTAGGACAGGGCTACTCCGAATGGTTGGAAGCGCGGAGCAACTGCCTCTCCACGCGCACGTATTTCCGCCACGGTTTCTTCGAAGATGGCTTCCTCGTCATGCAGAGCTTTGAGGCCGCTGTAGCGAAGGATGGCTTTTTTGAGCCATTTCAAGCCGAAGAGGATCAAGATAATACCGACTGCGAGTTGAAAATCCTTGATAGGTACCCATTTGACGAGCGCAACTCCGAGTGTGGCGACGATTATTGCGAGAGTGGCTGCGGCGGCAAAAGCTCCAAGCAGCGAGCTGCGCCAGTTGATAGTTACTCCGACAACCAGTACTATGGTAAATGCCTCGACGAATTCAACTGCGGAAGCAAGGAATGCTGCCGTCGCAATTGCCCATTGCATGCAACTTTTCTCCTATCTGAGATAAATAGAGATATCTTGTGGGAAGCGCGGAAGGTTTCTTTCGCGATTGCGATTACCCACTCTTTATGGATTAATTGTAACACATGGCTGCATGCTGTGTTCGATTGCTGATACACAGTAGTTCTATCGACTATCGGGAGTTGAATGATCGCCAAGCCGGGGCGACGCAAGCGTCCCTGCGCGGGCTAGTCATTTTGATGTTGTGTGGGCTAGCACTTGTATGCCACGACCTGCAACCAGTTGCGTGGTGTCTCTTCTATGCCCAGTTCCTGGCCTACCTGGTAAACGGCGGTTCCGAGGGTAGCGGCCGCCAGCGGCAGCGGAACACCTGGTAAGGCACCCTCGATAAAGAGCCAGTACTGGCTAATGTCTCGCCAGGCATCCAGCGTGATATTGCCGCATTCCTGGGTGGTATCTACATGAGCAAAGCCACTTTGTTTGAGCAGGTCAATGTACTCTTCGGGACTAAGCCATTGCATGGCCATTGCTTTGGCTTCGCGTGACAACTGCACCTCGGGATGCTCTTTGCGCAGTAGTCTGACAGCGCGGCTTGTCCAAAGACGGTAAAAGCGTTCGGTGCCTTCAACGTACGTTCCATGGTAGAAGCCACTGTTACAGGCAAATATACCCTCCGGCGCAAGAATGCTGGCCATGAGTCGAAATGTGGAGAGCTTATCCGGGAGGAGATGGATCGCGTTGCAGAAGAAAGCGGCATCAGCATTAGGAGTAAGATAAGGGAGATCGGTTGCTTCTCCCTGGATGAAATCGACTTTCGTCCTCATCCTTTCTGGCCGTATTTCCTCTATGCATCTTTGCGCACAGCGCAGCGCCTCCGCCGAAGGATCGACGCCAATAATATGTGCCTGGCGTCCCTGCCGTGCGATCTCCTGGGCTATTAGGCGCGTGACCGCTCCAGTTCCACAGGCCATATCTACGATGGTCAGGGTAGCGTTTAGGGGTCGTGTCGCGAGAGAGGCGAGCGTGTGCCTGACAAGTGAGCGATTGATCTCAGTGTAAAATGGATGTGCCGCGAACGCCTCAAAGGTAAATTGGTTGGTTTCTTCCGTTTCAATCAAAGCCATGGATGCAGTCTCCTTTACTATCACCAACGTTAACGATTTAGAGAAAAACTGCACCCAATTTGTTTCAATCGCTCGGATTCAGATGTGCATCGACATGCCGCCATCGACACTGAGTATCTGGCCTGTGATATAGGACGCTTCTGGCGAACAGAGGAAATTGATTGCTGCAGCAATTTCTTCGGGAGTTCCATAACGGCCCAGGGGGGTGGCATCGAGCATAAATTTGCGCTGCTCGTCTGTAAGGATAGAAGTGAGTTCCGTGGGGATAAAGCCCGGCGCAATAGCGTTAGCGGTGATATTACGACTTGCCATTTCCCTGGCGGTACTGATGGTTAATGCAATAATGGCTGCCTTGGATGCGCTGTAATTGGCTTGTCCGGCATTTCCCAGTAATCCGGCGGGTGAGGAGATATTGACGATGCGTCCCCAGCGTGCCCGCATCATGCCTCGCAGCGCAGCCTTGGTGCAAAGGAACGCAGAGCGCAAGTTGGTATCAAGCACATGCTCAAAATCGGTGAGCGACATCTGTATGATAAGTTTATCGCGTGTAGTGCCCGCGTTGTTGACCAGGATTGCTATAGGGCCAAGTGCCTCATTTGATGCGGCAAAGAGGCGTGAGACATCTTCTTCCTGGCTTACATCGGCCTGGACTGCTATGCAGCGTCTACCCATCTCTTCGATGGTAGCTTTTACCTCTGCCGCGGCATCTGCATTGCTGCGATAGTTGATGATAATGTCGGCACCAGAGCGCGCCAGGCGCGTGGCTGTCGCCCGGCCTATGCCCTGGCTGCTGCCCGTGATGAGTGCTATTTTACCCGCAAGTGGCAATTGCTGTTCCATGATGCTGTACCTCATTTGCTTAGGATTGCTAACCGCCCGACCTCTCCCGATGCAGGTAGTATAGCACAGTCTCTGGAATTTGATAGCTAGATAAAATATAGACGATACTGCTGGAAGATCATATAATACGTTATCACTGTTACAAGCGCAGCCCAACACTGCGGGCTGCGCTTTGATTTCAAAGTAGCGCTAATCAGTTTTTTATTGAAATAAGAGGAAATGAAGATATATGCCACAGTACAAGCACCCGTCCCCGACCTCGTTTTTACTCGATGATCAGAAACGGCAACTGATCTTGACCTGGAGTGATGAGCATGAAAGCGTTCATAGCTGGGAAGCGTTACGCTGGGCCTGCCCCTGCGCCTGGTGCGCAGGCGAGGGAGGACTGCCGGGTATGTTACAGAATAAGCAGAGCTTGAGCGTCGAAGAGACCACGCTGGTTGATGTACAGCCGGTCGGTCGCTATGGACTGACGCCCGTCTGGGAAGATGGGCATAAGACTGGTATCTATACCTATGAGAAATTGCGTGCCAGTTGCGAATGTGATGAATGCCAGGCAAGCAAGCAGAGAAGGCCGTGAGATTTACACATATTGCGCCTCATCCCATTAGTACATTGTTTTTAACACTGGTTACAAATGGTTACAGTTCTCGTTATATGTGATGAAAGGGCTACACACGTAGCGCTGCCACCTGGATGGGGGGGAGATCCAGGAGTCATCACAACAATAACGGAGAAAATGTATGTTGACCAATGGAGCCGGCGCTCAAGTTCAAACACGCCGTCGCGGCTTCGCTATCTCGGGATGGGCGGTGCGCATTCTAATCGCGTTTATCATTAGCTGGTTAATCGTGCTGGCTTTTTTTGTCTCTGGCGCAATTTCTCACTAATTATTTTTCTTGTGCTTCCCTAAAGCGAACGCCATATTGTCCACTCAGATAGTCGTATTTTCTAAATATATAATAAACCCCATCGCTACCAGCATTATGGTTGGTCGTTGCATCCCTCGTGTAGCTTTCCTCAGTGTGCGGTAGATAGTCGTCTCATAATGGCATGATGAATGATGAGAGCAGGGCGATGAGACTTTGGGACCAGCGCAGTCCAGGGATGGGAGCGTGGTAAGATACCCATTTTGGGGCATGACAGCTCGCACCCTCCAATGTTATACTGACGTGTGGAGAAGATCAGAACACTCTGATCGGTCAATCGAGTGCATACGTTCACTTCAACAGCAGAGGAACTGAGAATCACAGTCGAGATAAAGGAGAAATCACTCATGGCAGATCTCATAGAAACGTTACAAGCTGCGCCGTCGTTCAAAACGCTGGTCTCGTCGAGATGTTGAAAGACCCTGGCCCGTTCACGCTTTTTGCTCCCACCGATGACGCTAATGCCAAACTGCCTGAGGGCGCCCTGGACAGCCTGCTCAAAGATACACAAAGGCTCAAAGAGCTTCTGTTGTATCATGTCGTTGCAGACTTGATCATGCCTCCCGACCTCCTCGAGAGAAGATTTATCAAAACCGTGCAAGGGCAACGTCTCACGGTTGAGGCATCGCTTGATGCGGTGGAAGTTGATGAGATACTCATCCCTTTGGACGAAGAAGATGAGGAGGATGACGGGGATGTAGAGATCGTGGTTGATCTAGATGAGGAGGAGGATGAAGATGAGGAGGACGAAGACGAGGATGAGGACATCAATCTTCTCGTCACGACGCTCTATGAACGAGTCAAGATCAACGGGGCAAACGTGACGCAGGTAATACCAGCGGATAATGGCATCATCTATGCACTTGATAAGGTGCTCACACCACCAAAGAGGCGGCAAACGCGAGAGAAACATTGAGTTCTTGCCCACGCGGGATATCAGGCTGATTGGCCGACTGTTTCATGTATGAGACGACGTGTAATTGGGAGTTCGCGCAAGGACATGGGCAGGCGAGGGATGATTGCCCGCATACCCCATGCTGACAGGTCAAATACGTGTTGGCGTCGCATACCCCATTCCAGGCCGTAGATTTCGCGCACAGGTTGAGGCAAAAGAGCACAGGTAAGCTGCAGGTTGAGGTGCATGATGGGGCGAAAAATGGGCGGCGCGGGCGGAAAGAGGACCTGGTGAGCCAGTTGCCGGGCTTGTGGAGTTGCAGCGAGGCGATTGCTGTGTATCGTGTCGTTGACGTATTGCCGTAGATCATCTACCTTCCCGGGCATCTTGTCCGGCAGAAGGCCTAGTAGACGCGCTATCTCTTTCGACTCTTGATAGTAAGTCTCTTGCTCGACAGCGGTGAGTGGGCCGACGAATTCAGTATAGCAGAGTAATAAGGTGTCGACCAGTGTAGCATGAACCCAGAGCAGGAGTTCCGGGTTGCGTGCGTCGTAGCGTGTACCCCTGTCGAAGGCTCCAGCCTCCAAAGGCAGCGTGCCGTGTACGTGTAAATGCAGGCGATTGATAGTACGCGCGGCCTTGCGTGCTTTTTCGTCGGAACCAAAGGTGAGCAACTCCCCAAGGACAAACGTACGTTCTGCACGGCCAAAGGGATCGGCCATGTAGTCGCTGTGCGCGCTGACACCCATCGCAACCAGGGGATGCGCTAATTGCATCAATACAGCGCGACTGCCTCCTAGTAAAACAGCAACTTCGCGCCCCACCTTCCATGCGACGCTTCCTGGGCCATAGTAACCATAATGCTGTGATGATTTCACTGCTGTGACCTTTGAGCTGCCTCTTGTTCAGCCAGTTTTTTTAACCTCCTATGATAGGCTTCGCCTGCCATTATTTCTGCTTTGTCGGGGTCTTCGCTGTAAAGCTGTAGAGCGAGTGCGATATCTGGATTGGGAGCCATCGTGAGATCGCGGATATCTTTAGTCACGGCTTGGAGAATCTCGGATGCCACCTGCTCAGGGGTGAGAAGTGCCTGCATTTTCAGTAATTGAGCTGGAACTCCTTCTTGATCAATCATGGGTGTATCTACCCAGGCGGGATAGACGGTGGTGATGCCAATACCTGTCTCTTGCAGTTCTGCTCGCAGCGCTGATGAGAATCCTCGCACTGCCCACTTGGTTGCGCAGTAAGCAGAGAGAGCCGGGACACCGAGTTTACCTGCAACAGAACTGATAAAGACGAAGTGACCTGACTGCTGCTGGCGCATGGTGGGGAGCGCTGCCTGCGCACAGTGGTACGTCCCCATGAAATTGATATTCATCATTGTTTGCATATCGCTGGCAGCAAACGTATCGAATGGGCCACCGGTTCCAATACCCGCGCATGTAACGACGAGATCAATGCGTCCACATGTGACGAACGCTTGCCGCATCAGTTCCCAGACCTGTGACTCGGTGGTGACATCGGTGGTGATGGCCAGGATTTGGCCAGGTGCTTCGGGGCTATGCTGGCGAATTTGCTCCTTTGCCTGTAGGAGCGCTGGAGTGTTGATATCGGCCAGAACAACGTGTGCACCCCTGGAATGGAGGTCACGGGCTGTAGCCAGTCCGATGCCACTTGCTGCGCCAGTGATGACTGCGACTGCCCTAGCAAAGCTCGTCAATGCCATATTGTACTACTCCTCTCACAAACGATCAGGTTGGGCGAAGTGCGCCGATACAATTTGATCTTACCCCGCTATCAAGATAGGTGTCAAATGGGGTAAACTTATATAGCTGTGCCGTGTAAAAGTAAGGGACACATGTAGTTTTAAGTTAAGCAGGTTAGTCAGGAGAGGTCATGAGCAAAGATAAGTTTTTTATCAGCGAGGCGCTTTGTCTTCCGCCAACTGCAATTGAATACCATATCGGACAGAACCTGGCGACGCTCTTTCCCGACAAGGCACTTACCGAAGGAGACGTGGGATACTTTGATGTCGAGGAGTATGCCCAAGCTGGACATTGTACAATCAAACTCAAAACCTTTATCTACAATCAGTTGACAACGTACTGGGTAGGGCCAGAACCTCAGGTCATGCACTATCATCCTCACGTGGTCGTAGAAGTGGGTGGTGTAATCGTTGGTACAAGTCAAGTACCGAAAACAGACGGATTAGAAAGAGAGACCATCGACAGGGTTAGGAATGCCTGGCTCGAAGTGGAATGGCAGGGAAATACCTTCGATGTGCTCGTCATGAACTGGCCAGATGGACAATCCAGAACCTTCCATTATTGGATATTGGCTGATAGTAAGGACATCGCCGATGCGTTCCTGGCGGCCGTGTGCAAGTGGAACATGGAGATAAGGGGTGAAGTGCTGGTGTTTGATGGCGGCGGCTGGTACAAGGATGAACATCTCTTCCAGGACATTAAAGGTGCAACCTTTGATAACCTGATTATGCGGGGTAGTCTCAAGCAGGATATTTATGATGACCTGACGCAGTTCTTCGCAGCTCGTGCCACCTACGAGGAGTACGGTGTCCCCTGGAAACGGGGTATTCTGTTCGTTGGTCCTCCAGGCAATGGCAAAACGCATGCGGTGAAGGCTATCATTAACTCAATGGAACAGCCCTGCCTTTATGTAAAAAGCTTCAAGGCTCCACATGGCGCCGACCAATTCAATATCCACCAGGTGTTCGATCGCGCTCGAAAGACGGCACCATGTATCCTCGTGTTGGAGGACCTGGAGTCGCAGTTGACACCGCAGAACCGCTCGTTCTTCCTCAATGAGTTGGATGGCTTTGCGGCCAATGTCGGGATAGTAACTCTTGCCACTACGAACCACCCGGAGCGCCTGGATCCGTCTATTCTCGACCGCCCGAGTCGCTTTGATCGCAAGTATCCCTTTGATCTTCCAGAACAGCCGGAGCGCCGTGCATATATTGTGATGTGGAATGCTACGTTGAAACCGGTGCTGCGTATCTCTGAGGAGGCAGCCGTGAAGTTTAGCGAATTGACCGAAGGTTTCTCATTCGCTTACCTGAAAGAACTTTTCCTGTCCTCGATGATGCGTTGGATTGCCAGGCCACAACAGGACACGATGGAGCAAGTAATGATTGAGCAAGTCGATGTGCTGCGCGACCAGATGGTCAGCACAAGTATGGCAGCAGATGTGGAACCAACTGATGACCAGCTAGTACCACCAATGTTTGGGCCAATGATGGGGAGAGGCTTTATGCATAGAAGGCTGCCTTTCTAATATTGTGATCAAAAATGGGAAGATGTACCGGCTAGAAAATCTGGCGATTTACATCTTCCCAAACATTTTTATTGCAAAAGGTATGGTACGCTAATGCAGCTATTGTTGCTGTGGTGGCATCTCTTGCTGCTGTGCAGGGTGTGATTGCGGCTGGTCGTATTCTTGCTTGGGTTGTGGGTATTGGTGCTGCTGACCACCTTCCTGATAGGTACCGGGTGCTTGTTGCGGTGGCTGCTGATATCCTTGTTGATAGGATTGGTACTCTTGTTGCGGGGGCTGCTGATTTGGCTGCATTGCTCCCAGGAATCCGGCGCTTGCTAAGCCATTTGTGATGGGAACGAGAAGTGCCCCCAGGATTATAGAAACTCCGACCGGGAGGAGGATCCAAGGCCAGAAGCCGACAAGGAAGCAGAGGGCGAGACCCAAACACCAGACAAAGCCCTGCAGGCCACCGTATAAGCCTCTTGGGTTAAGTGAGCTGGCAGAGCCTAGCAACGAGCAGAATGCCAGGCCTACGAAAAGGATGGGCAAAAACAAATGCCCATTAAAACTGCCTGAAAAGGCAAAGGCGAAAGCCAGGCCAATGATGAGAAGCCCGACACCAATTCCTCCCAACGGATTACGATAACGGCGGCGGTAATATCTACGAGAATATCTATCGTCGTACATGATGTATACCTCCTTTTCGAACTATCTGGACTAGATGAGTGCTTGTCATGCCTACATTATAACCTATAACTGTACTAAAAGGAGGTATCGCTCGACATATTTTCCTTCAATGACTCAAGTAAGGAGAGATATGTCAAAAGTCATGCAAAGCTAGCTCATGTAAATGATGTGAGGTCATAGCTGTAAATCGATCAGTGCTCGCCTGATACCTATCAGCGCTGCTGTAATGTCGTTGGCGTCTATACCATAATGGGTGACAGCGCGAATCTTGCCCTGGCCAATAGGACCCATCAGGACACCGTGTTCACGCGCCTTCTCCAGGAACTGCATCGTCTGCGCTTCATTTAAGGGTTCCTGTTGTGCGTTTCGTACCGAGAATACCACCATATTTGTTACGACACGTTCGACGTCGATGTCTATCTGGGGATAGTCTGCGAGTCCGTGCGCCAACTGTTTGCAGTGCTCGTGATCTTCGGCCAGCCGGTCGACCATCTGCTCTAAGGCGACGATACCGGCGGCTGCAAGTATGCCTGCCTGGCGCATGCCGCCTCCCAGCAACTTGCGCACGCGGTGTGCTCTGCGGATAAAATCATGGCTGCCCACCAGCATTGATCCCACAGGGGCACTGAGTCCCTTGGAAAGACAGAACATGGTGGAATCGACTGTGCGCACCAGGGTGCTGGCTGGCACGTCGAGCGCGACGGCGGCATTGAAGATACGTGCGCCGTCCATATGCACCGCTATGCCATGGGCATGTGCCAGGCTGCTAAGCTGCTCGACCTGTTCTACGCTGAGCACTGTGCCACCGCAGCGATTATGCGTGTTTTCGATGCAGAGAAGCGCGGTCGGTGCTGTGTGTTCGTCGCTGCCATCGGAGATGCTAATCCGCACTTCATTGAGGTCAAGCATACCATCAGGGTGGGTGGGCACAACAACCATAGGTGAGCCTCCCAGCGTCGATGCGCTACCTACTTCGTAGTGGTAGACGTGGGATTGGTTTCCAACGATGACCGCTTCGCCTCGTCCTGCGTGAGCCAGGATTGCTGCGGCATTGCCCATTGTGCCACTGGCAACGAAGAGCGCGGCCTCTTTACCCAGGCGTTGCGCGGCCATCTCCTGCAGGCGGTTGATGGTGGGGTCTTCCTGGTAGACATCGTCTCCAACTTCAGCGTGATACATGGCTTCGCGCATGGCCGGTGTAGGTAGAGTGACTGTGTCGCTGCGCAGGTCGATCATGATATGATTCTCCTTGTTGATTAGTGTTTAGAAAGTTTGGCTGTCTAGCCTGGTAGGTATGTTTCTTGCGGATTCACACTCCCCACGTAGGCACACTGGCTATAAAGCGTGCAATGTCCACAATCCGGTCGCTGGGCATGGCAGATCTGCCGTCCATGTCGAATCAGGTTGACGTGTAGAGGATAGACCCACTCCGGAGGGGTGTTCTTTGCAAAAACATCATGCGCTTGATCTGCGTTCACCTTTGGCCCAATCAAGCCCAGACGCTTAGAAACGCGGAATACATGGGTATCGACTGGCATGAAAGGCATCCCCATGTCGAACATCAGGACAGCCGCTGCTGTTTTGGGTCCTACGCCTGTAATGCTGCGCAGGTATTGCCAGGCTTCTTCTGTCGTACGTTTTGTCAGCTCATCGTAAAGAAAAGCTGAGAGTGATTTTGTGTCTCCCTGCTCGTGTTGCCGCTCTGCCAAGGTGAGCAATGCATCCTGGATGCGTGGGGCCTTGATATTGGCGAGCCCGCCGGACCGGATAGCATTGGCTACCTCGTTGGTAGGCGCATCGCGAACTTCTTCCCAGGTTGGGAATGTTGAGATCAGCTGGTGGTAAGCGCGCTCTGAATTGATATCGGAGGTGTGTTGCGAAAGAATGGTGCCGATGAGACCGCCGAGTGGGTCATAATCGGGTTCGTTTTTTGG
>Ga0070697_100001874_pt1 | contig 16065 bp, 11 predicted proteins | sample KBSK1501metaG_FD_65475 | JGI IMG/M metagenome (GOLD analysis project Ga0070697, IMG submission 65475) | Corn, switchgrass and miscanthus rhizosphere microbial communities from Kellogg Biological Station, Michigan, USA - KBS K1-50-1 metaG | ecosystem: Host-associated > Plants > Roots >...
GGGCCGATTCGAGTGCCGTTTAGCCAATCAGGACGCATCCATGTGCGACATGGAAGTGCACGAACATGTCATCGTGGAGGGCAGGACCGCAAAGTTGAAGCATCCGCTCATCCATCACAACGCTGAAACGCTTTCGCGTTACATTAAAAAGCACAATGAATACTCGAACTGGGAAGCGCGCGTCTGGCTGACTGGAGAGGTAGGCACTGGGCAAATGAAGCCCTCGCTATTCGGATCTCAGGCACAGCGGCGCAGATGGCTCAGAAAAAAGTTCTTCAGCATCCCGGGTTCGCCAGTCTTTTTCTTTGTGTACAAATATTTTGTTCGCCTCGGATTCCTGGATGGTCTGCCCGGTTTGATCTACTGTGGCTTGCAAGGTATTCAATTTTTTCACATCAAAGCAAAAATTTATGAATTGAGCGTCAGGAAAGACTGACTACTATGTGCGGCATAAGCGGCCTGGTTAATTGGGGAGACAGAGGGACGCTGTCGCGTATGACGTCCGTCCAGGCTCACCGCGGACCTGACGATGCCGGCCTTTGGGAGCACCGATTTCCCGATGGCAATTATGTCGGTCTTGGCAGTCGTCGACTCTCCATCATTGATCTCTCTCCCAGCGGCCATATGCCAATGTGTAACGAGGATCGCACCGTCTGGATTACCTACAATGGAGAAATTTACAACTTCGCGGAGTTGCGCCGCGAACTGCGCAGCAGAGGCCATTCATTCGCCTCTGACACGGACACCGAAGTTATCATTCACCTTTATGAACAAGAGGGGCCCGATTGCGTCAAGCGGTTGAATGGAATGTTCGCTTTCGCCGTCTGCGACCTGCGTTCCGGCGGTCCCACACTTTTCCTGGCACGCGATCACTTTGGTGTGAAGCCGTTTTACTATGTTCATCAAGGACGTCGTTTTGCCTTCGCCTCTGAGATCAAGGCTTTGCTGGAAGTCCCCGAAGTTGAAGCTCAACTCGACCCACAATCATTACATCAATACCTGACTTTCCTGTGGGTTCCTGATCCTCAAACAATGTTTCGTGGGATCTACAAGCTTCCGGCGGGGCACTATGCGATTCTGCGGGACGGCCATCTCAAAATCACTCAGTACTGGGATCTCACTTTTCCTCCCGCCGATGCAACATACCCTCGCGGTGAAGGGGAATTGGCGGAAGAAATTCGCCAGCGGTTCCGTCGTTCCGTGGAAGGGCAGATGGTCAGCGATGTTCCGGTGGGCGCGTTTCTGAGTGCGGGCTTGGACTCATCGAGTATTGTCGCCATGATGTCTCGTGCTACGCGACAGCCGGTGCGAACCTACACCATAACTTTCCCGTCGAAGTACCGTGTCGGCGAAAACACGCTGGATAATCCTGATGTCCCCGCTCGCCTGGCCCGCGAGTTGGGCTGTGAAAATCACTGCATCGTCGTGGAACCGGACGTCACTGACCTGCTGCCCCGGTTGGTCTGGCACGTGGATGAGCCGATTGCCGATCCGGCCATCATTCCCGCATACCTGGTCTGTCGCGCGGCGCGCAAGCAGAGTACAGTGTTGCTGTCCGGTGTGGGTGGCGATGAGCTTTTCGCAGGATATCGCAAACATTCCGCGCATTATTGGGCGCAGGCGTATCAGAAAATTCCTTCCAGCGTGCGCCGCATACTGGAGCCCGCACTGGCCCGAACTCCAAGCCTCCGAGGGACGCGCGCAAAAGGCGCTTTGCGATTGGCCAAGAAGATGCTTCGCAGTGGTTCGCTGCCACCCGCGGAGCAATTCGTAATGAACTGCACTTATTTGGATTCAAAGCAGAAAGCTGCGATCTATACTCCGGCGTTGTGGGATCAAGTGAGAAATTCCGATCCATCCATTCGTCATCGCGAAAGTTTTGGGTACGCGAAAAATGCGGACTTCCTGAACCAGATGCTTTATCTGGATAGCAAGATATTCATGCCCAGTCTGAACCTGACCTACAATGACAAAATGAGCATGGCCTCATCGGTCGAAGTACGTGTTCCTTTTCTGGATCGCGAACTCGCTGAGTTCGTTGCGTGGAATGTGCCGCCAGGTTTGAAGATCAAAGGATTCTTCCGACCGACCACCAAGTACATCTTTCGCAAAGCAATGCAGGATGTTCTGCCTGCCGAAGTGTTGAAACAGCCGAAAGCCGGCTTTGCCGCGCCGGTCGATTACTGGCTGACACACGATTTGAAGGAGATGGTAGACGACCTGCTTTCCGAATCGCGAATTCGTGAGCGGGGGCTGTTTCATCCGCGAGCGGTTCGAGGATTTGTGGAACAGCATCGCTCGGGGGCGCAGGATTGGTCGATGCAAATCTGGCAATTTCTGACACTCGAACTCTGGATGCAAACATTTGTGGACGGTGGATCAAAGCAACTCGCCGCCGATTTGATGAATCTGCAGGCGGCCACGGCATGAAACAAGTTCTTCAACAAGCGCGTACGGGAAAGATTTCCGTTCAGGAAGTTCCCGCGCCGAAGCTTTTGGACCGATGCGTGCTGGTGCGGATTGCAACGTCGTTGGTCTCGGCTGGCACCGAACGCGCCTCTTCTGAGTTTGCCAGCAAGAGCTTGTTGCAGAAAGCCAGGGCACGCCCTGACTTGGTTCGCGAAGTTATCAACAAGGCTAGCCGCGATGGTTTTTTCTCAGCGATTGCTGCAGTCCGTACACGTCTAGACCAGCCCGGCGCTCTGGGGTACAGCAGCGCAGGAACAGTAGTAGGAGTCGGAAAGGGAGTTAACGACGTCCTGGTTGGAGATCGCGTGGCCTGCGCCGGCGCTGGTTATGCCGTCCATGCTGAGTTCGCTTGTGTTCCGCGCCTGCTGATGGCCAAGATTCCTTCCGAGTCGGGCATCACTTTTGACGAAGCAGCGTTTACAACTTTGGGCGCGGTTGCTCTGCACGGGGTTCGTACTGCAGACGTAAGGCTTGGTGATGTAGTTGCCGTCATCGGGCTGGGCCTCCTCGGCCAACTGACGGTGCAGGTGCTCAAAGCAGCCGGTTGTCGGGTTTTGGGAATGGATATTGTCCCTGAGCGAGCCGAGCTTGCTTTTCGCATGGGCGCGGATGCTGTCAATGCTTCCAGGTCGGGCTTTCGCGATCTCTGCCTGCAATATTCCGCCGGCCACGGCGTAGACGCCGTTCTGGTCGCGGCGGAGACCTCGAGCAGCGATCCGGTAAATCTGGCGGGAGAAATTGCGCGCGACCGAGGCGTGGTCGTTGCTATCGGCACCGTGGGCATGGATATCCAGCGTAAGCTTTATTATGAAAAAGAACTTGATTTCCGTCTGTCGCGATCTTACGGGCCGGGCCGCTACGATTCTGCCTACGAGCAGAAAGGTCGTGACTATCCTATCGGTTATGTACGGTGGACTGAAACCCGAAATATGGATGCTTTCCTTCAGCTTCTTTCTGACGGAAAGTTCAATCTCAAATCCCTCATCACCCACCGATTTCCTATCGAAAAGGCTCATCAGGCCTATGAACTGATCACTGCCCGCGAGATGGAGCCATCCCTCGGCGTGCTGATTACTTATTCCGGGCAGTCGGACGAAAGCCGTCAACTCCAACTCGTGGACAAGGGAACTGCTCCCGCGGTTGTTGTAGAAAACTCAGTCTCCATTGGGCTATTGGGTGCAGGAAGTTTTGCCATGGGCACATTGCTGTCGGCGATGAAGGGAATCGACGGACTGAAAATGATCGGCGTTTGCGCGGCGAACGGCTCCCATTCCCGTCATGCCGCGGAAAAATTTGGATTTCAATATTGCACGACCCACGAAGAACAGATTCTTAATGATCCACAGATAAACACGATCGTAATCGCCACTCGTCATCACTTGCATGCTTCGCAGGTGCTGGCAGCTCGCAATGCGGGGAAACACGTGTTCTGTGAAAAACCGCTTTGCCTGAACGAGAACGAGCTGGCAGAAATCGTTCACACTTATCACAACCTAGATAGGCTTCAAAAATCTTTGCTGATGGTTGGCTTCAACCGCCGCTTCGCACCCATGGCGACACAAATAGAGTCATTCGTAAAAGAAATCCAGGAGCCGCTGGCGATGCATTACCGCGTGAATGCCGGCTCGATTGATCCTGACCACTGGGTGAATGATCCTGAGCAAGGAGGAGGTCGAATTCTGGGCGAGGTCTGCCACTTTGTGGATTTTCTCAGCTTTTTGGCAGGCGCGCCTCCAACCAGTGTGCACGCCACGGAGGCTGGTGCCATCGCTCGCGCAAGCGATCATCTGGTCATATCTATGAAATTCGCCAATGGCTCGCAGGGGACAATCAGCTACTTCGCAAACGGAGACAGATCCTACTCCAAGGAAAGAGTGGAGGTCTTCGGCGGTGGGCGCGTAGCTGTTTTAGAAGATTTTCGACGACTTGAACTTGTCAAGCAGGGTCGCAAGCGAGTCTTCCGTTCGTTGCTTCGGCAGGACAAAGGTCACAGCGGCGAATGGAAAGCGTTTGTGACAACCTTGCGAACTGGCGCTGAAGCTCCCATCCCATTCAACGAAATCGTGTCCACTACCTTGGCCACCTTGCGCGTTCTCGATTCGCGTTACTCAGGCCGAGCTGAAGCCGTGGAGCTCGCAAACTTCACCCACTCCGATCTAACTTCGCTCCGTCCCGACTGATGCTGATTTTGGGCCTAAACATGTTTCATGCGGACGCGTCTGCTGCAATTCTGCAGGATGGGGAAGTGATCTTTGCGATCGCGGAAGAGCGCTTAAACCGAATCAAGCATTATGCGGGCTTTCCTGTGCTCGCGATCAAGGCTTGTCTGGATGCCGCCGGCGCAAAGATCACGGATGTTGATCACGTTGCCGTCGGCCAGGACAGCGATGCCAATCTGGCAAAGAAGGTCCAGTACGCTCTTGCAAATCCCAGTCGAATTTTGAATTTCATCCGCCTGCGCCAGCGCAAGGAAGGAATGCGAGACGTGCGCTCACTTCTGGCTCACGCACTTGAAGTCGATGCCGGCGCATTGCGCTTTCAGGAGCATCACGTCGAACATCACGTCGCCCACATCGCCAGTGCCTATTTCTGCTCACCATGGGAAAAAGCTGCGGGTTTTAGTTACGACGGCTCTGGCGATTTCGTTTCCACCATGATGGCCCGCTGCGAAGACAACCAGATTGAAGTTCTCGATCGAATCTATCTGCCTCACTCACTAGGCAGCTTTTACACCATGATTTGCGAATTCATAGGCTATAAAAAATATGGCGATGAAGGAAAAGTCATGGGACTCGCTCCCTATGGCAGGCCTACTTATCGGGAGAAGGTGGGTGAAATTGCCGTTCTTAGAAACGGAAGTTTTCAGCTCAACCTCGACTACTTCCAGCCATTGGGGAGCAACCAGGGGATGCGTGTGTTGCCCAATGGAACTGTCCGGCTGGCGCGGCATTTCTCGGACTGCATGAAAAAACTGTTTGGGTCGCCACGCGAGCCTCACTCCGAAATAACCCAGCGCGAAATGGACCTGGCCTATGCCATGCAGAGTCGCTTCGAAGAAATCTTTTTTCATCTTTTGAATGGGTTACATGAACGCGTGCCCGTGGATGAGCTTGTCATGGCCGGCGGTTGTGCTCTGAATAGTGTTGCCAATGGAAAAATCTTCAGCCAAACTCCGTTCCGCGACACTTGGATACAGCCAGCAGCCGGAGATGAAGGATTAGCCATCGGCGCGGCCCTCTACACCTGTTGTTCTATTCTTCGGCAGCCTCGCCGATACATCATGAAAGATGCCTATCTCGGCCCTGAATTTTCCAGCACGCGAATAGAATCCGATTTGAAAGCCGCAAATCTGCTTTATCGCAAATTGGAACACGAGTCCCTGTTGGACCAGGTCGCTACGCAAGTTGCGGCAGGAAATGTTGTGGGATGGTTCCAGGGAAAAATGGAATGGGGGCCTCGTGCTCTGGGTAACCGGTCCATCTTGGCTCATCCGGGACTTCCAGAAATGAAAGACACGCTCAATGCTCGCATCAAGCACCGCGAATGGTTTCGCCCTTTTGCTCCGTCAATTCTTGCCGAGCGCCAGAGCGAATACTTTGAGCATGATCATCCCTCTCCCTTCATGTTGCACGTGTACAAGATTCGTCCCGAAAAACGCGCCCAGCTCACCGCGGTAAATCATGTGGACAACACCGGCCGCCTGCAAACTGTCACCCGTAAAGAGAATCCGCTTTACCATGGATTGATTCAGGCATTCGAGCGTAAGACTGGAATTCCTGTGATTCTGAACACCAGTTTCAATGAAAATGAACCAATCGTGTGTACCCCCGCGGAAGCCATTGACTGTTTTAAGCGTACGCGAATGGATGTTCTCGCGATCGGGCCATATCTAGTGCAGAAAACTGAGAACTGAGAACTTGTACCTGAGATTATGGCCACCCTGCGAGCCTCGCCTGCGCCGTCTGCTTCGCCGTGGAGTCTCGCGCGCATCGCTTCATTTCCAGGCATGAGGGCTCTCTCGTGGGATGACGACGTACTGTACGCCTCTCGTGGATACACGCTCCTTCGCGCCCGGATGAGCGCGACTGGCATCGGGGAGGACTGGCAGCAAGTAGGCGTCTATCGCCCGGGATGGTGGCGAACTCTCACTTCGTCGTCGCGGCTTTCGTTTCGTCTTTTTCGCGACGGATTTCATGCTCTTGCCGTGCTTCCTTCTGGCGTTCTCATCGCCGCAGTTGCAGGTGCGATCATCAGCCTTTTGCCGGGAGAAACAGAATTTCGCGTTTCCCATCGCGTGTTACGCGGAACCCGCCCATTGCATCTTGCCGTCGCCGCGAACGGACATACGGCGTGGGGCGAATATTTTGATAATCCTCATCGTGACGAGGTCCACATTTACGTTTCGACCGACCGCGGCTCCAGTTGGCACGTTGCTTATACTTTTCCCAAGGGCGCGATCCGTCACGTGCACAACATCGTCTACGATCAATGGGCGGATTGCTTTTGGATACTCACAGGAGACAACGGCTCCGAATGTAAAATTCTGCGGGCTTCTTGCGACTTTAAAGACGTTGACGTAATCCTTTCGGGAAGCCAGCAAACGCGGGCAGTGGCGCTGGTTCCGGCGGCAGGTAGTGTGTACTTCTCTTCCGATACACCGTTGGAAACCAACCATGTGTATGCTGTTGACCGGCGCGGGAACATAAGACAACTGGCGGCCATCAGCAGTTCCTCCATTTATGGATGCCGGGTAGGTGAGGCGATCTTTTTTTCCACTATGATCGAGCCAAGTAGCGTAAACCTCGATCGAGAAGTTCGCATGTACGGCAGTCTCGATGGGTTTCAGTGGCAGGAATTGCTCGCCTGGAAAAAGGACCGTTGGCCTATGCGATTGTTTCAGTACGGAAATGCTTTTCTTCCCGACGGCAGGAACACTGCCGGTTTGTTGGCCATCACCACGATCGCTGTGAAACACGGAGATATCGAAACTACTCTCTGGAGTATCGAGGCCTAGAAGGACTCAGCGTTTTTGCATGCTATAGTTCCATCATTCCACCATGTCGTTCCCGACCCGTTTGAAGTATTACCGGCGTATTCTCAGCGCGTATTTATTTCCAGGCCAGAGCCAGCTCAGCTTCTGGCACGATGTGCCGCGAGTCAATCCGAATACTCAGATTCACGAACTCGGCGAATATTACATGCCATTTGTCGAAAAGGCCGACTATTCGGGGCAGTACGACTCCGCCGGGATTCCATTGCTGGATTACCACGGGCACATTGGCCTGCAATACAGTCCGATTGCAATCGCACAGTGGGGCCTTGGAAACTACAATCTTTTTCTGCGGACACATGACGAAGTGCGAAACAGAAAATTCATCGCAGCAAGCGACTGGCTTTGCTTCCATCTGGAACAGAATGGATCCGGGGTCTGGGTGTGGAACCATGACTTCGATTGGGAATACCGAACTCCGTTGAAGGCGCCCTGGTATTCAGCACTGGCTCAGGGGCAGGGAATGTCGCTGCTCGTCCGCGCCTACCACACGAGCGGCGCTTCCAAATATCTTGAGGCGGCCGGGCGGGCCTTCGAAAGTTTTCTGAAATCGACGGGTGACGGCGGGATTACTTTCACGGATGAGCGGGGAGACCTTTGGTTCGAGGAATATATTGTTTCGCCCCCAACCCACATTCTGAATGGTTTCATCTGGGCAGCCTGGGGAGTCCATGACTATTACTTGGCAACAAAAAACAGGTCCGCGGAGGAACTATTCGAAAAAGCTGTTCATACCCTTGAAGCAAATCTTGATCGCTATGATCTTGGATTCTGGTCGCTGTATGAACAATCTGGCACGCGTTTGCCTATGGTCGCCAGCCCCTTCTATCACCGATTACATGTGGTGCAATTGCGTGTGATGCACCTGCTTACTGGCAACGAAGTTTTCGCACGCTACGCTGAAAGGTGGCAAGCTTATGCCACCAGTCGGACTAAACGCACCCGTGCTTTGTGCTACAAAAGCGCGTTTAAGCTGTGCTACTACTAGACGCTCGTGAAGATCCTCTACGTTTCACAATACTTTCCGCCGGAAATGGGAGCGCCCGCGGCTCGTGTGTCCGAGTTGTCGCGTTATTGGGCCAAGGAAGGGCATGAGGTTACGATCCTCACTGGGTTTCCCAACCATCCCACGGGAGTGATACCGCCCGAGTATCGCCGCAAGTTCCGACGGTTAGTGATGCGGGAGGACGTCGATGGAGTGAATGTCGTGCGCTCGTGGCTCTTTCCATTTCCCAATCGCAAAGCTTATGAACGCGTGCTAAATTACAGCTCATTCTGCGTATCTTCAGCGAGCACAGGCGCTTTTCTTCCTCGTCCGGATGTCGTTATCGCGACGTCGCCGCAACTTTTGGTTGGACTTTCAGGGTGGTGGATAGCCCGCAGTAAGCGAACGTCTTTTATTTTCGAAGTCCGTGACTTGTGGCCTGAGTCCCTGGTTGCCGTCGGCATGGGCGGTGAAAATTCCTTCATGCATCGTTCGTTATCGAAAATTGCAGGCTTTCTTTATCGCAACTGTGATCGAATCGTAGTCGTGACTCCTGCCTTCAAGGATTACTTGATAGAACGCTGGCATGTGCCGGGAGAGAAGATCGTTACCATCGAGAATGGGGTTGAGCAAAACCTATTTAGCCCCCATCTCACAACTGATTTGAGGAAAGAACTGGGTGTCGAAGACAAATTCGTGGTTTGTTACGTCGGCACCCTGGGAATGGCGCACGGTTTGGAAACTATGGTGGAGGCCGCCACTCGCCTGCAACAGACAATTCCTGAAGTTGTTTTCCTGCTGATTGGAGAAGGAGCGGATAAGGCGCGAATTATGGAGATGGCCCACTCGTGCGGCTTGAGCAACCTACGTTTTATCGATCAGCAGCCGCGGGAAAAAATTCCGGCCTACATTTGCGCTTCCGATGCTTGCCTGGTTCTGCTGAAGAAGACCGAACTTTTCAAGACTGTAATTCCTACGAAGATGCTCGAGTCTATGTCATGCGCCCGGCCGGTAATTTTGGGAGTGGATGGTCAGGCACGAAAGATCATGGACGAAGCTCAAGCCGGCATCTTTGTCGAGCCCGAGAATGTAGCCGACTTGGTGCAGGCTGTGACTCGGTTGGCAGCTAACGCCGGATTACGCGAAATGCTGGGGAGCAATGGGCGCCGCCATGTACTGCAACATTTTTCTCGCAAACACACAGCTCGGGCCTACATGGATGTGCTTGAAGCTTTGGTGGATAAAGATCTGCGGCGTCGTCTCGCGGCAGCCTGAGATTCCCGTTTACGGTCTTATCGCCACAATGCTCACCGCGGTTGCCGCCTGCATGGCTGCCTCAAAGGTACGGGCGGCAAGGAGCTTGCCACCGCTGCCGGGCACGAAAAGAATATCTTCAGCCTCCATGGTGACGTCGGAAGCTTTGGCTTGCAGCATCTTTTTGAGAGGGACAGAAGTCTCACTCATTCCGTTCGGGCCTTTACGGATAATCTTCGCGCTGTTTAGTTTTGCGGTTCGATTGGTGCCGCCGGCGAGGGCGATTGCTTTAAGCACCGTCAGGTTCCCGGAATCCATCAGGAAGCCGCTGGGCCGTCCCACGTCGCCCACCACGTAAACGATATCGGCTTTGCGCACGATTACGGTATCGCCGGGAAAGACTTCCACGTTACTATCCGGATTGTCCGTAATATTTCGGGCCAGCGGGACCGTCACCGGTTTGTCAGACTGATTACGGTGCGTGACCGTAACACTGCGGCCTGCTCTCTCCGTAAACCCCCCGGCAGCGGAGATCAAGTCGAACAATCGTTGTTCTCCTAGTACCGGATACACGCCAGGTTTCGTCACCTCGCCCAATACGCTTGCGCCTTGCGACGCGTACTCGCTCACGAAGACGGCAACGTGCGGACTCTTCAAGAACCCTCCGTCAGTGAGCCGCTTCTCGATCAGTGCCTGAGCCTCTTCCGTCGTCAGGCCCGCCACATGAACATAATCGATCAGCGGTAAATAAACGTCGCCACTGTTACTGACTCGAACTTTGGTCGTCAGTTCTGGAACGTTATAAACGCTTACCTCAACCAAGTCTCCAATTCCCAAGCGGAGGGTTGAGTCCCCGCCAGTTGCGGTCTCGAGATCGGGCTTTACAGGAATACTGGCTCCTGATGTTGTGGTTTTACTTTTGCTGCCGTCTTCCGTCTTTGCTTGGTCCTGGGCCGCGGATCCGACCGTGAATGATGATAAGAGGACGATGGCTGAGAGAAGGCGAGACCACAAAAGGGGCGACACACTCGATGACAACAGCGGCATCGCAAATTTCTTGGACATGGTAGCGAGAACCAAAGTCTAGCACAGCAGATGTCTGTCCCTTCGCTGCCAAGTTTTCCACAGCGGCATCAAGAAGAGAACGTCCAGATTGATTTTCCAGCTGCTATAGTGCCGTAAACATTCATCCGACGAAAATTCCGTCCAGGCCAATTTTGTAGGCCATGGGGTCGACAGAAATCGTGCAAGACAGGGACAGTTCCACTGTTCCCTGCTTAACGGCGAGGGGGATTATTGACGTTCTTCTACCTGGGAATTTTTGCGGCGTCGTTGCTTCTTTCGTTCGTACTCACCAAGTACACACGCGACATCTCTATGGTGCGCGGATGGGTTGCCGCGCCGGCTTTGGATCGGCATCTTCATAGTCAAGCGCTGCCACGTTTGGGCGGAGTCGCAATCTTTCTGGCTTTTCTGTTCACCACTGGAATGGCCTTGTTGGTTGGTTGGCGATATCCGGGGTTGAGCTTCGGATTCTCCGCCAAAACCCTTCTCACGATCTTGCTTCCTGCTTTCCTAATATTCATTCTCGGAATCTATGACGATGTCCGGCCCGTGGGTCCGTATTTCAAATTCGCGGTGCAAGCAATTGCCGGGGCAATGCTTTTCGTGGGTGGACTCCGCATTCTTGATTTGCCTGTCCTCTTCGGCCATCACCATTTTTCCTGGTTTGCTGGGCTCCCTTTGACCATCCTCTGGGTGCTCGCCATCACCAACGCCTTCAATCTTATCGACGGACTTGATGGGCTGGCTGCGGGTTCCGCGTTATTTTCGACTTTAGTAGTTTTTGTCGTAGCCTTGCTCAGCCATTCGTCTTTGGTTTCTCTGTTGACGATCGCGTTAGCCGGCGCCATCCTCGGCTTTCTTCGTTTCAATTTCAATCCGGCGACCATTTTTTTGGGCGATTGCGGGAGCCTTTTTATTGGTTTCATGCTGAGCGCGCTGGCATTGCAGGGAGCGCAGAAGGCACCCACTATTGTTGCGGTTGCCATTCCCGTAGTCTCGTTTGGCTTACCTATTCTTGAAACAGCTCTTTCCGTGATAAGACGGTTGATCAGCGGGCGGCCGGTATTTACTGCCGACCGCGAGCACATCCATCACAAACTCCTGCAGCGTGGTCTTTCCCATCGTCAAGTAGTGATCGTTCTTTACGCGGTTTCGGCCGTGTTTGGCTTGCTCAGCCTGTTTTTGTTGTGGCCTACGGGTAGTACCCTCGGACTTGTTCTGGCCGTACTTGGCACCGGAATCTGGATGGGCGTCCAGCATCTGGGCTATCTGGAGTTTGGCGAAATTCGCCGCGTGGCTCAGCGCACCATCGAACAACGACAGATTTTCATTAACAACCTTGCCATTCGCAGGGCCACGCAAGAGCTGAAAGTGACCCGCGATTATGATCAGCTTTGCCGAATTCTGGTAGCCGCGTTCAACAATAACGACTTCGATGCTTTCGAAATGCGGGCGCACATCTTAGCGGACGAACATCCGCGAAGCCACGGATGGCAGATGATTTCCGGCCGCGCCGAAGAAACCAGTCTCCAATGGAAAAGGCAGGATAGTCACTCAGTTCATGATTTAGGAATGGCTTGGAGCTTGACCCTCAACCTTGTCGCCACTAACAATCGTCGTCGGGGCTCGATGACGGTTTACCGGCTATATAGCGAACGTGATTTGCAACTCGACGTAAATTTGCTGACTTCTGTATTCCCGGTCGCTTTGGCCGACGCTCTGGACCGAACCCTGAGCCACACTGTCGAGGTCGCGTCCTCTGGCACGGAAGATTCGGTGATGGCGGCGCAAGCCGGCTAAGCGGTTTCTAACTCCCACCACATTTGCTGCTATTGCTGTATGTCCGAGCCTATGCGGCTAGCTGCCGACTACGGACTTCTAGATGTTGCCACGTTTCATTTCGTCCATGAGGTAATCGCAAGAGCGAACGCACAGTGCCATAATGGTAAGCGTCGGATTTTGACAGGGATTGGATGTGAATCCGGATGCATCCATGACAAACAGATTCTTCACATCGTGAGTTTGTTGAAATTGAGTTAAGACAGATTTTTTCGGATCAGTTCCCATGCGGGCGATGCCAGCCTCATGAACCGCCCAGCGCGGAGCCGAGGGATTGGCGAAGGTACGAATGTTCTTGGCTCCCGCGGCTTGTAGAAGCTCGCCGGCCGATTCAGCCATGTCTTTAATCATGGCTTGTTCATTCGCCCCGTCCGACATGTGTATCTTGAGCACGGGAATACCGTAGCGATCTACCACTTTGTGATCGATCTCCACGTAGTTGTCCCAACGTGGCAGGACTTCCCCAAATCCTTGCACGCTTACTTGCGCGCGAGGGTCGCGGAGTGCTTTTTTGTAGGTCTCTCCGAACCCAAGGGCGGACCAGTTAAAACTCAACTCCGTATCGCCCTCGAATCCATAGCCCCGCAAAAAGTTTTTGGAACGCGTGCCGGCGTTCGTGTTTCGGAAACGCGCAACGTAGAAGCCTAAGGGCCGTTTTGGTCCTCCGAGGCTTGGTTTGGCGTCGAAAGCGGGGAATTCACCGCTTCCACCTCCAGTCCTCACGTGCGCCGTCAGATAATGGCCCAGCGCGCCGCTGGAATTTCCCAGTCCGTTCGGATGCTGCCGACTTGCGGAATTCAGCAGAATCCTGACGGACTCCTGGGCTTGGGCACAGAGCACAACCGCACGCGCATAAACTTCGTGAGGCTGCCGGGTATTTCGGTCGATGTAAAGAACGCCCCGGGCGCGGTTACGATCGGTGTCCATCAAAACCCGGTAAACCATCGCGTTCGAAATTAGGGTGCAATTTCCTGACTGGACCGCGTCGGCCACAGTGGTGAACGCAGAATTAAAGTAAGAACGAGTTTGACATCCGCGCTCGCAGGGACCGCAGTAATGACAAGCTCCTCGACCGTTGAGCGGACGAGTGAGGTTGGCGGAGCGGGCGGGAGTCACCGTCCAGCCCAACTTTTCCTTCGCCCGGTTGCGGAGCAGAAGTTCCTGACAGGTGAGAGGCATTGCCGGCTGGAACCTGCTGTCGGGCAGGTGTGGGATACCCTCGGCCATACCGCAGATCCCTACGTAGTTTTCTACCAGGTCATAATAGGGCTCAAGGTCCTTGTAGCTTAACGGCCAGTTCTCTCCATACCCATCGAAGTCTGCAGATTTTAAATCGAACTCGCTGAAGCGTAGAGAAACTCGCCCCCACACATTGGTGCGGCCACCGGTCATACGCAAGCGGCCAAGCCAGTGGAAAGGTTTATCCGTTGGAGTGGTGTAAGGCTCCTCCAGGTCGTTACAAAACCATTGATAGTTGTATTCGCTGCAAATTTCAAATTCGGATTGTATTGGCCGGGTTTTACGGACAACTTCAGGGACGAGGTTGCGATACTTCAGTTCGAACGGAGGCTGGTGCTCGGTAAAATTCTTGAAGGACTGAGGGCGGCCCGCTTCCAGCAGCGCGACCTTCAAGCCGGCCTCTGCTAACCGCTTGCAAGCCCAGCCACCGGAAGCACCCGAGCCGATCACCAGAACGTCAAATGATTGGTTTTGTGTCAATGGCAATCAGCGGAGTGAGGGCAAACCATCACTCGTGCCCCTCCGGATGCGGACAAGTGGGCAACTCAACGAAATAGACATCGCCCGTCCAGCCTAACTCGCGCATGCCAACCTCGGAAGAGTAATAGGTTCCGGCAATCCACGTTTTCACATTCTCGAAGTGGTCGCGAGGAGTGAACGCAAGCTGCTGAAGTCGCTTCTTGACAGACCTTCTGCCTGAATCCTGATCAACACTGGGTTTTCCAGCTGCCAGACTGGTGAGGATTTCGTCCTGGCGATCCGGGTTAAGAGATTTGAATGGAAGAGCGCGCCGTTTACGAGATTCGGCATCAATGGCCGAAAGAGAATCCGTAAATTTGCGCCTGTTGTCGGCAGTGTCAACAGTAAGCAACAAGTCAATAATGCGATTAACCTGAGCCTGGCTGGATCCGGGAACAATACGCTCGGAAAGTAAAACCAAGGTTTGATTCTGATGGGAGTCGAGGAATTCGGGGGTCCATTTTACGGCGGCAGCTCTCGTATCAGCTTTAGCTAGAGTCTCAGCATCCGACAAATGCCTGAAGACTGGGTGGGACGATGCAATCTGAGGCAATGCCAGCGCTCCCATGCCGGCAAGCAAACCTTGCACGATTTCCCGACGTGAAAGTCGGCGAGTCGTTCCGGGAGTAGTGCTGATTATTGGCAGTTCCTTGGGCACGGAGAAAAAGTTAATCGTACTTCCGAAACAGAGAGTTTATAACAACGGCGCACCGCACACCGATTTCATGCTCGCTGACGCAAATAACCGCCGACTACACGGGCGTAGTCGGCAATGGCTATTTCCGGGTCGGTCAGGTCTGGATGCCAGACCTTCTCCCATTCGAAACAATAAAAGCCTTGGTACCCAGACGATCGCAAAGAATTAATCTGGCGTCGGATGGGAATATTACCTTGGCCCGTCAGTACGTATTTGCGATCCGTTCCAGTGCCAACAGCATCCTTCAAATGAGTATGGTGGATCCATCGGCGCAGATTATGCACCGTTGATTCCGGGTCTTCATTGGAGCTGACATAAGTGTGAAATGCGTCCCACAACAATCCAACATGCGGGGAATCAGCCCGCTGCAAGACCTCACCCAAGTCTGCTGACGAAGTGAAATCATCATGGGATTCAATAAGGACAGCCACTTTCCGCGGACCTGCATATTCGCCCAGCTCATGCAGACCGGAAGCAACGCGCTGCTTCAGCTCTGCGTTGGGGACGACGGGCTTTCCCGCGTCCTTGCTGTTGCCGAAGACTCGTACATAAGGTGCGTCCAGAGCTGCCGCTAAATCAATGAACCGGTGAGCGTCCGCAAATTGTTGGTTACGCTTTGCAGTATCGGATTCGTGCAAACTGGTCGAACTACTCACACAAGCAATGCGCAGGTCATGGGACGCAATTGCACGTTTTGTTTGCGCGATGTTTTGCGCAGCAAAGGCGGAGTGTGATGGCAAATCGAGATTGCCTTCCAAGCCACGCAATTCGACCGCTGCAAAGCCGTGTTGCTCGGCAAAGTCCAGAATCTTGCTCAAGTTCCAGGCCGGGCAGCCCAAGGTTGAAAACGAGATGGGAAGACGAGAAGTCTTGTGGCGACCGAAAACAGAGGTAGCCATCGCCGCGCCGAAAACTTGCTTCACGAAGTCTCGCCGGGTTGTGTTCATG
>Ga0070697_100001877_pt1 | contig 16060 bp, 15 predicted proteins | sample KBSK1501metaG_FD_65475 | JGI IMG/M metagenome (GOLD analysis project Ga0070697, IMG submission 65475) | Corn, switchgrass and miscanthus rhizosphere microbial communities from Kellogg Biological Station, Michigan, USA - KBS K1-50-1 metaG | ecosystem: Host-associated > Plants > Roots >...
CGCGCTGGCGTAAATGACCGGAAAATCGAGCTGCTGGTTGGTCGCTTTCAATTCGACGAACAGATCGAAGACCATGTCCAGGGCTTCGTGTGGTCTCGCGTTTTCCCTGTCGATTTTGTTAATCACAACGATCGGTTGGGCATGATTTTCCAATGCTTTGCGCAAAACAAACCGCGTTTGCGCCTGCGGACCATCGTGCGCGTCGACCACGAGCAAAACGCCATCCACCATCTTCATGATCCGCTCGACTTCGCCACCAAAGTCGGCGTGACCTGGCGTGTCCACTATGTTGATGCGATAACCGTTCCACTGAAAAGAAGCGTTCTTCGCACGAATAGTAATTCCTTTTTCGCGTTCGAGATCCATCGAGTCCATCACGCGTTCGGCAATCTTTTGGTTGCTGCGAAACGTACCGGACTGCCGCAGCAATTGATCGACCAGCGTGGTCTTGCCGTGGTCGACGTGCGCAATAATGGCGATGTTACGAATCTTATCCATGCCGCGTTTTCCGGGGGAGGAGAGGAGCCGGGAATATGCTCGCGTGCGCCCACTGCGTCAAACGCGCAAGCCCTGGAAATTGCCAAAAAAAGCGACGCCAAACACAATCAAAGTGCTCGGCGCCGCTAATCACGTGCCACTGCGATCAGAAATCGCGCAATGCGTCGGTGCCTAACTAGCCGACCACGTAATAGCCATGGATCCAGACGCGGTGATGATGACGCCACGCCCAGTGGCCTCGCACCCACACATAACGGGTTGGCCCGACATAATAAAACGGGCCATGCACATAATATGCCCGGTCGCCGACCGCGATTGAGATCGCAACTGCATTTGCCGTTGGAGCCATGCCGCTCATACAGAGCAACACGGCACATAACATCCCTAACTTGCTCTTCATTACTTTTCCCCCTTTTCTAGAAGGTTGGACGAGCGCCAGTTACTTCTTATTGAAGTTAAACCGCAGCCGGCTCAAATTTGACCTGATCAAGCCAACAACATCGTTGCGCGCTCGCTTCGTTTACGCGAAGCAGGATCGACAGCGAAGCTGGTACAACCATCACATGGCTGATCAGTGACGTAGTTGGCAGAAGATCCGTCTGGCGGCTTTCGGTAACCGCACCCCTTTTGCTACCTGCGGCTGTAGGTGTGGGTGTTGTCTTTCCTCTCGGTCGCACAAACGGCGTGGCTGTGTTAACCCGGGCCTTGTAACGCGGCTGTGACGGCGGCGTGGCAACATGGTGCGGCCGGGTTTGGAGGGGTCGGTTTAAACAGCGGTTTCGGCAGCGGCGTAGCCAGGTGTTGTGGCTTCGGCGTTGGAGTAGACTTCGCAGTAACGCCTTCCGGTTTGGGAAGTTGTTGGTTTGCAATGTTTTCCAGTAGCGTTGGCGGCGGTGTCGGCCCAGGCGGGGCGAGCCCATGGTCGTTGGAATGTTCAACCCGCCCCTTAGCTTCTTTACTTACTACGGCACCGCCACGCCGAGCTCGTGCAGTTGCTGTTTCGTGTCCAGATAATCGGGCTTAAAACGCAATACGTCAGTCAGATGCGCCACTGCCTCCTCGCGTCGACCAATCTGAGCCAGAACACGGCCCAGATTGTAGTGCGCCTCGACATAATCGCCATTGATTCGCAGCGCTTCGCTGAATTGCTTGATCGCTTCTTCCGTTCTTCCTATCGAGGCCAAGGCGCATCCTAGGTTATTATGTGCCTCAGCGTAATCAGGGCGGATTCGCAGCGCGGCCTCACAAGCTTCTATCGCCTCGCTGAACTTACCTTCGGCACCCAACGCATTCCCGAGGTTGCTCTGCACTGATGCCACGTCGGGTTTGATTTCGACGGCTTTTCTGTACTCGGCAACGGCTTCGTCAAGTCGGCCCTGCGCCAGCAACGCATTAGCGAGGCTGTTGTGAGCGGTGTGATTGTTAGAAGTGACCTCCGCGGTGTGCCGCCATAGCGTTTCGCTGTTCTGCCAATATGATGTCTGCTTACGGCTGAGCGCTATCATCGTTATCATTATCAATAAGGCAGCGGCCACAGATAGCTCTCGCCCGCCGCGCCACTTTGTCAGTAATTTGATACCACCCAAAGTCGCTAAAATATCCAAACCAATCTGAGGCAAGTAAGTGTAGCGGTCGGCGTGCGCCTGCGATCCGAGTTGGATCAGGCCACTCATCGGGACCAACATTCCCAAAAACCACAGCCAGCCCACGAGTAAGAAGGGGTATTTTCCTCGCCAGTAGAAAAAAACAGCGGAGATGCTAATCAACAGCAACAGCGCTGGAATCACGGCAAGAATTTTTGGATGACTATAGGGATATAAGATTGCCAGACGTGCCGGGTAGATCGTCTGTCTGAGATAAACGACGTAAGACATCACCGCATTGCCCAATCTTTCTGCGGCGGGAAGTTTCAGACTTGCGCCTAACGCCTCCCTTTGCGCCAAAACCGTGGCGACGCACGACATCGCCGAGAGCGCAAACAGAGGAGCCTTTTCGCTAATCAAATAGCGCCAGCGAGCGAATCGGTTTTGGGTTGCTGGAGTACTACGTCCCAGTGGCCAATAGTCCAATAGGAGTAAGACAAACGGCAGTGTTACCACCGTGGGTTTGCACATCAAACCGAGCGCAAACAGAATTACTACCAGCGTGTACCGGCCCACTGAACGTTGCTCGCTGCGCGCGTAACGCGCGTAGGCCAATAGCGTGAGCGCGAAGAACACGCCGCTGAGCACATCCTTTCGCTCTGATATCCACCCGACCGATTCCACCCGCAACGGATGGACCGCAAACAGCACCGCGACAAAAGCACTGGGCCATAAAGAACCAGTGAGCTTCCAAACAGCTAGAAACAAAAGTACCGCTGCTAAGGCATGTAGTAAATCATTGGTCAGATGATGCCCCCACGGTTGCAAGCCGTAGAGCTGGCAATCCAGCATGTGCGAGATGGTGGTAAGCGAATGCCAGTTGTCAGCATGCACATGAGTAAATGCCCATTGAATGCCGGCGAGTGACAAACCACTGGCCACTCTTGGGTTATCGTAGACATAACGATTGTCGTCGTAGTTAAGGAATTCCCCGTGAAGCGTGTGACCGAAAGTCACCCAAACAATCGCGACCAGCGAAATACAAACCACGCTCGCGGCTATGCGCTCACCATGCAGCGGCGGACAGCGGCAGGCCCTTGCGCGTGTCTTCGAGATCTTTTTCTGCCGCGCTGAATACCGCATCCCAAGAACGAAACTAAGACGCAGTCGATCTTCCTACTCCAGCTCAGGGGTCACGACCGGCACCGGATCTACCCATTTACAGTGTTCACGGATCAGATCTTGAAGGCGGTCCACCGCTTCAGCTTCTGGGATATTGAATTTCACTGGCGTCTTGCCGACGTAAAGATTCACTTTGCCTGGCGCTCCTCCCACGTAACCAAAGTCCGCGTCGGCCATCTCGCCCGGGCCGTTTACGATGCAGCCCATGATCGCAATCTTGACACCTTTGAGATGCAAGGTGGCCGCTTTGATTTTTGCCGTTGTTGTCTGCAAATTGAACAAGGTGCGTCCGCACGATGGACAGGCCACGTAATCCGTTTTAAAAATTCGCGACCCGGCCGCCTGCAAAATATTGTAGCTCAACCGCAAGGCCTGACCCGGTGCCCCTTCGCCTTGCACCAAGATGGCATCACCAATTCCGTCGCACAAAAGCGACCCGATATTGGTCGAGGCAGTGAGAAGCGTGGTCAGAAAATCAGACTGATGCTCGATGGTGGATGCTGGATGCTGGATTTTTTCATCAAGTATCGGGTATCCAGCATCCAGGATCTGCTGACCGCGAAACAAAACATCCTTAAGCAGAATCGGATGCCGCGGCTGCAATTTCGCCGCGAGCAAACGAAAGGCCGCGATCATCGGAAGATCGACCTCGTCCCTCACTGTCACCAACTGTGGCGATTCACTTCCATTCAAGCGCCCGATTGACGCCTCGTCCTGCGGATCAATCTCAACAACGTTCGCGTTCTCGTAAACGATCTCCGGCTTGTAATCGCCCATCTTGTCCATCTTGTGCGCGATCTTGTCGAAGTTCGTTTGCCTAACGACTACCCGGATCAGTTCTTCTCCGCCCAGTTTGATTCGTTCATCGGGATTATCGATCCCAGCTACAGTGATCGCTTCCGTCGCTCTGCGCTGATATGAATAAGGATCAAACGAAAGTTGGACGTTGAGCGTTGGACGTTGAGCGCTCGCCACGGCGGAGCCCGTCCAGGGCGAAGGCGGGTTGGACGTTTTGTTTATGTTCTCGACCAGTGCCTTCGCCACTGGAATCTCGTGGGGGCTGTCCTCCGTCAATGAAACGCGGATCGTATCCCCAATTCCATCCGCCAGCAGCGACCCAATGCCGATCGCGCTTTTGATTCGCGCGTCTTCGCCTTCGCCCGCCTCGGTCACGCCCAGATGGACAGGATAATTCCAATCCGGCCCAAGCTCGCCTAGCCGCGCGACGAGCAACCGATAGGCCGCGATCATGACTTTGGGGTTGCTCGCCTTCATTGAAAAAACGAATGCGTGATAACCAAGATCACGGGCGATGCAGGCGAATTCGAGAGCGCTCTCTACCATCCCGAGCGGGGTGTCGCCGTACCGATTTAGAATGCGATCGCTGAGCGAACCGTGATTTGTCCCGATCCGCATGGCGATTCCCCGCTTCTGGCTAAGTTCGACGAGGGGCGAAAAACGCTCCCGAATGCGATTCAACTCGGCGGCGTATTGCTCGTCCGTGTATTCGCGAATAAGGAATTTCTTCGAATCAGCGTAATTGCCTGGATTGATCCTCACTTTGTCCACCCACTTGGCTGCCTCCATTGCCGCTTCCGGTTTAAAATGGATGTCGGCGACAATCGGCACGTTGCAGCCGCGCTCGCGCAAACCGCAGACGATATGTTCGAGGTTACGCGCGTCCTTTACCGTCGGAGCAGTGATGCGCACGATCTCGCATCCAACGTTCGCCAGCTCGATCGTCTGCTCGATCGATGCCTCCGTGTCCATCGTGTCACAGGTGATCATCGACTGGACACGAATCGGATTGTAGCCGCCGATCCCGACGTTGCCTACGCGCACTTCGCGTGTCTTACGCCGCTGGTATCGAAATGGATTCGCGCAATATTTCACCGCTTGCGCTTGCGCGAACGAGCGCCGTTTTTGAGTTCGTTTGGCGCGATACTCATCTTCACATCAATGCGCTTGGTTTCACCGTCTCGTTTATCCGCGGCATACACTGTTCGATAATCGGGCGAAAACATCATGAAAGTTCGCGAATCTCCTTGACATTCATCGCTGGAAAGATACCGCCGCGATTTCACGGCAGCAACCGGTGTTAACGCGGCGCCGATTTCGAGGGCGTCGCCTTCGGCAAAAATTTCGGCGTATCGCGTCTGATCCCGAAAAGGTCCTGCACGTCAAAGAAAGCGATATAAACCATAAAGCCGATGATCAAGAGCGCGCACGCCGTCTGCACAATTTCGAGCACGCGCATGTTCACCGGACGCCGACGCACCGCTTCAATGAGGGCTAGCAAAATGTGGCCGCCGTCGAGCACCGGAATCGGCAGGAGATTGAGCAGGGCAAGATTGACATTGAGCACAACACTGAACCAGAGCGCCATCCGCCAGCCCTCCTTGTTTTCGAACATGATGTAATAGACCCGTAACATCATGACCGGCCCGCTCATATGCTGCAGTCTCACATCTGACTTAGGCGACGCAACCGCGCCAATCGTATTGACAATCGAGAGCATGCCAGCGCGAATCTGCTCGAGCGGCGGCGGATGTTTCACCGTCATCCGGCCATATTCATCGAGCACAATTCCAAAGTCCTCCGACCACTGGATGCCGATGCGAGCCGTCTTTTCCCCTTCGGGTATTTCAGGCGTAATCCTTACCTCGCGTGGCTGGCCTTCGCGCAAGATCGACATCGTAATCGGCTGGTCGGCATGTCGCTTGATGTACTCGGAAATGGCAAGCGCACTTTTCAAGCGTTGACCATCGACCGCCAGAACTTCGTCACCTTTTTGCAAACCAGCGCGCGCCGCCGGACTGTCTGTAACCACGGCGTTAATGACTGGATATCCTGGTTCGAATGGGACGCCGATTTCCTGCCCATCGCGTCTGACCGTGAGCGTGATCGGCTCGTCGGGATGATCACGGATGTAATCTGCTATTCCAAGGAGATGATAAAGGGGCCGGCCGTTAATCCCGGTAATCAAGTCGTTAGGCCGCAAACCCGCCCTGGCCGCGGCGCTGCCTGGCTCCACTTTCGCTACCACCGGCGTCTCGGCCGGAAAAATTTCGATCTGCCGAAATGCCTTCCGCATCCATGGTTTTGTTGCTGGAATAATCGGGCGCGCCTCCACCGTTTTCCTCTCGATGCGTCCATTCGTAATCCGCTGAATGGTAATGGGTATTGTTTCGCCCTCGCTCCGGACGATTCGCCACGAAATGCTGTCCGACCCCATCCCGCCAAAACGCGTCACCGGCTGCCCATCAACTGCCAGGATTTTGTCACCTGCTTTCAAATTTGCTTCGGCCGCCGGTGAATCCGGCACCACGTAGCCGATCGTTGTCGTCGCTTCCGATTCGCTCACCGGGCGCCCCACCGCCCAAATGATCACTGCAAAAACAACCGCGAGCAAAAAACTGAACAGCGGCCCGGCAAATGCGACAATGATTTTGTCGAGTGCCGAAATCCTCGGCAACTGCGCGCGGTCGACATCAGCTTTGCCCTCGATGATGTCCATCGGCGCAAGTTGCGGTAGTGCCACAAATCCGCCAAAGGGTAGCGAGCCTAACGAATACTGGACGCCATTAATCGTTTTCTTCCAAAGCGGCTTGCCGAACCAGATGCCGAACTTCTCGATGTAGAGTCCGCGCCAGCGGGCCGCCAGAAAATGACCGATCTCATGGACGACGATGAGGAGATTAAACAGGACGAGCACTTCCAGAAGGATGAAGATGACGCGCGCGAAGTGAAGGAGCATGGTGGAAACGTGAATCGTAATTCGGGTTTGGAGCACCTGCAGCCGATTTGACGTTGTAACGATTTAACGGTGTAACCCTTTAATGCACCCCGCCGCCTCTGCCCGCGCCCATTGATCGGCCTGCAATATCGCATCGAGATCCGGACGCGCAATGGGCGTGTGCCGGTCCATCACCCCTTCGACCAGCTGCCAGATTTGCGGAAAACTCACTCCGTGATCCAAGAATGCCGCGACCGCGATTTCATTCGCTGCATTCATGACCACCGGCAGAGTGCCCCCGATTTCGCCAGCGCGTCTGGCCAGGCTCAGCGCCGGAAAGGCGTCATACCGAGGTGCGAAAAATTCAAGCTTCGACAATTTTGAGAAATCGAGCGGCGGCAACGTGTTCGCGACACGGTCCGGCCACGTTACTGCAAACTGAATCGGGAAACACATGTCGGAGTAGCTCAGCTGGGCGAGAGTCGAGCCATCGGCGAATTCCACCATTGAATGGACAATGCTTTGCGGATGGATGACTACTTCGACGCGCTGCATCTCCACTCCGAAGAGCCAGTGGGCCTCGATCATCTCCAGACCTTTGTTGAACAGGGTGGCCGAATCGATCGTAATCTTCGGCCCCATGTTCCAGGTTGGATGTTTCAGTGCTTGGTCAATCGTAACATTGACAAATTCCTCGGCTGGTGTCTCACGAAATGGGCCTCCCGAGGCGGTCAGGATTATTCGCCGCACATCAGAAACATCGAACACTGAACAGCGAACGCCCAACGCCGAACTTTCCGCATTGGATGTTCGATGTTGGGTGTTCGACGTTGGACGTTTTCTGTTTTCCTGCAGTTTTCCCTCCAGACATTGAAAGATCGCATTGTGCTCCGAATCCACCGGCAAAACATGAACGCCATTGTCGCGCGCCTCGCGCATGACGATCTCGCCCGCCATGACCAGAATTTCCTTGCTCGCCACCGCCAGATCTTTGCCCGCTTCAATCGCCGCCAGCGCAGGCCGCAAGCCGCCTGTCCCGACAATTGCCACCAGCACCATATCCGCATTTGTTAGGCAGGCGATCTCGCGCAAGCCAGCTTCGCCGGCAAAAAGCCGTGGCTTGTACTCGAGTGCCCGTCGCAAGATCTCAATCTTGGTTTCATCAACGAGACAAACCGACTCGGCGCGAACTTTGTTTGCGGCCGCGGCCAGTTTCTCGGCGTTGCTGTTCGCGGCCAACCCCACAATTTCCATCCGGTCCGGAATATCGTGTGCCACTTTTAGGGCGCTCTCGCCGATCGACCCGGTCGCGCCTAAAATAACGACGCGTTTACGTTTCATGGTGAATTTCATCGCGAAGAAGCTTTATGCTACGCGAATCACCAGCCGCATATAAAAAAACAAAAGCGGCGCCGTGAAAAGAAGGCTGTCCAATAAATCGAGCGCGCCGCCGATTCCGGGCAGAAGATTTCCAGAATCCTTCACGCCGGTGCTGCGTTTGATGATCGATTCGGCCAAATCGCCAATTACAGCGGCGAATCCGAGAAGCAATCCGAGGATGGTGGCATGTGTCCAGCTCAACATCGACAGGCGCCCAGGCATTAGCTTGAACAACATTAAACTTGCAAGCAGAGCAAAGCCGAGCGCGCCGAACAATCCCTCCCAGGTTTTCTTTGCGCTGATGTGCGGGACCATGAGATGACGGCCAATCGCGCTGCCGGTCAGATATGCGCCCATATCACTAAATTTTGTCACTGCGATCAGGTAGAGAACGTAAAACTGTCCCGTGACTGCACCGCTACTCGAACGCGGTGTCAGATAAAGAATCTTGGTTGTAAAATTGAATAGCCACAGCACATAGAGCAGGCCGAACAGCGTGTAAGCCATCGTTTGCAGCGGCTCATCATGCCGGAGCCGGGCGAACATTTGCCGCGCAAAAACGGTGAGCAGAAAAAAGAGCAACACCGCAACCTCGAAATCGTACGAGCCTGCCGGGCCCATCTTCGCGAAATAATAAAAACTGCCCACCAGCATGACCGCGCCGCAAATCAGGCCGGTGATTTTAAAATTCGGCAGATCGCGGTGATCGAGCATCCGGTAAAATTCCCAGAGCGCGATGAGACCGAAAACGCAGATCAAGGCATAAAAGGCGAGCTCGTAACCGGAGAAGGCGATGACTAGTGCGATCGTCCAAAGCGCGATCGTGGTGATAAAACGGACGAGGAAAGTAGAGCGCGCAACTGCTGTTTTCGGTTCGGCTTGCTCAAGCATGGCAGGCATTGTGTTGCATCATCCCGAAGGATCAGGTGAGGCGCAAGGAGAACGGTTGGGGAGCGTACGCGCCTCGCATGCTGTGTTCGGCGCCCGGCCGAGCAATTCGTTGTAGGGCGGGCGCATCGCCTGCCGCTCCTTCAACCCGGCAACCGGAGCGGTCGCCCTACAAACTTTCCTTCTTTCCTGCTTTCTTGATTCGCCTAATTTCTCATCGTGCAGAAAATGATGCAGGCCGTCGTGAAATCGAAAGCCGAACCAGGACTTTGGCTTGAGGAGGTTCCGGTTCCCGAAGTTGGCGGCGACGAGGTGTTGATTCGCGTGCTGAAGACGTCCATCTGCGGGACCGACGTCCACATCTATAACTGGGACGCCTGGGCCCAGAAGACGATCCCCGTGCCCATGACCATCGGACACGAATTTGTCGGCCTGGTCGAGCTCGCCGGTGATCACGTGAAAGGTTTTGTCAAAGGCGATCTCGTCGTGGGCGAAGGCCACATCACCTGTGGTCACTGCCGGAACTGCCTTGCCGGTCGCCGCCATCTTTGTCCAAATACGCAAGGCGTGGGCGTCAATCGTCCAGGCGCGTGGGCCGAGTTCGTCGCCATTCCGCAAGACAACTGCTGGCACGCCGATCCGTCGATCTCGCTTGATGTGCTTTCGTGTTTCGATCCGTTAGGCAACGCGGTTCACACCGCGCTCGAGTTCGATCTCGTAGGTGAAGACGTTCTCATCACCGGCGCCGGTCCCATCGGTTGCATGGCCATCCCGATTTGTAAACATGCCGCCGCGCGTTACGTCGTGATCACCGATGTGAATCCCTATCGCCTCGACCTCGCACGCAAAATGGGCGCGACACTCGCATTGGACGTGCGCACCGAACAAGTCGCTGACGCGATGCACAAGCTCGGAATGAAAGAAGGTTTCGACGTCGCGCTCGAGATGTCCGGCAATCCGAAAGCGTTTGCCGACATTCTGCCGAACATGTTTCACGGCGGCAAAATCGCGTTGCTTGGCATTATGCCCGGCAACGCTGCCATCGATTGGAACACCGTCGTTTTCAGCGCGCTCACCATCCAGGGAGTTTACGGTCGCGAGATGTACGAAACCTGGTACAAAATGACGGCGCTGATTCAAAGTGGCCTCGACATCTCGCCCGTCATCACCCACCGCTTCCCTTACACGAAATTCAAAGAAGCCATCGAGCTGATGAAATCCGGCAACTCCGGTAAGATCGTCCTCGATTGGAGCGTTTTGTCATCCTGAGCGAAGTCGAAGGATCTCTGACTTTTTACCCGCAGATTACGCGGATGAAACGGATTTGTTTCTGGGGAGCGCACGCATCTCGCGTGCTGCGTTCGGCATCTTGCCGGACGCTTCTGCTGCTGGCAAGAAAAGTAGCGACATAAACCCTCGAGATCGTACGCGAATATTTGGAGTGCGCGGAAATGTCCGCGCTTTCAAAGCGGCAACCCCGCGACTGCGGGGCCGCACTCCAAAAAGATCTACTACTGCAACGCGGCCGCTTCCTGGTCGCGGCCTTCGAGTTCGAGGACCATCCGTTTGATGTGCTTGTAATCCTGGTGCGATTGCAGAAACTGCAAACTTTGTTGCGAATCGCCCCAGCGCAAAATCTGAATCGGTTCCTGCCGTGCGCCCCACGAATTCATGTCGCGCTGATTCGCCATGTAGAGATCGATCGTGTTCCGGCCGGAAAGGGCCCAGCCGTAATCTTCGACCCGATAAATTTGACCAGTCGTTAGCAAGCGGAACGTCGTTCCCATCGGCCACCGAGACCAATCTGCCGCAGCACTGCCAATTTTTGGCGTCCTCCTCACTGCAACCGCGCGCCTCACCACGCGGCTCGTTTTGGTAACGCGCGTGGTTATTCTTGTGGTGGTCACGCGTGTGGTTGTTTTCGTTTCCTCCAGCGAAAAGGGCTGGAGCGCCGGGTCGGAATTTGAAACGCGAATGATTTCGGAGTCATCGCTATCGGAAACTGCGAGCGCACGTGACACGTTTTCAGCGCGGTGAATCGCAGGGCCAGCAGCATGCAACTCGCCTCCGAGGGCGTTACGTGCGCCATACTGGATATGGTCCGCTTCGGTGTGGGTGTAAGCAGTGGTGCGGACGTTTTGGAATTCCGTTCTTGTTAGTGGCGGTTCGTAAGGCGGCAGCGCGCGGGTGCCGGTTGTCTCACACGACGTAAAGAGAATGATGACGATAAAGACCGCGAGGACGGCCAAGGCAAGGCGGCGAAGTTCGGCGTTGGTCAAGGCGAATCGCCAAAGTTATTAACACTTATTCACAGGCCCGACAAGCAACTTTTATCTCACCCAAAAGACTTCTCGCACAAAGGACACAAGGAACACAACGGCCACTACGCTTCTACGAAATCCATTTTCCTTTGTGTCCTTTGTGGACTTCGTGCGAAGTGATTGCCTTTTGTTATCCATTTAAATCCGGCTAACTTGTCGCGCCGGAGCCGCGAAGGCGGATCTGCCGTTCATCTATGGTCGCCGAATTCGAGAAGCACGTTTCAAAAACGCTCGATGAAATAAAGGCGCAAGGTCTTTTCAAAACCGAGCGCATCATCACCACCCCGCAGGATGCGCACATCGCTGTCGCCGACGGCAAACGGGTCATCAACATGTGTGCGAACAATTATCTCGGCCTGGCCGATCATCCCGAGCTGATCAAGGCAGCGAAGGCAGCGCTCGACACACACGGCTTCGGGCTGGCCAGTGTGCGGTTTATTTGCGGGACCCAGGACATTCATAAGCAACTGGAAGCCGCGCTGACAAAGTTCCTCGGCACCGAAGACACAATTCTTTATCCGTCGTGCTTCGATGCGAACGGCGGCTTATTCGAAACGCTGCTGACCGAGAAAGACGCCGTTATCAGCGACGAATTGAACCACGCGTCGATCATTGACGGTATCCGCCTCTGCAAGGCGCAGCGCTTTCGTTACAAGCACAACGATATGGCCGATCTCAAAGCGAGACTAAATGAAGCAAGCAGCGCGCGCTTCCGACTCATCGCGACCGACGGCTGCTTTTCGATGGACGGAACGATCGCGAATCTTGAGGCGATTGTCGAGCTTGCTGGAAAATACAAAGCACTAACGATGATTGATGATGCCCACGCCACCGGGTTCCTCGGCAGAACCGGGCGCGGCACGCATGAGTATCGCGGCGTGATGGGCAAGATTGACATCATCACCGGCACGCTGGGTAAGGCGCTCGGCGGCGCCAGCGGCGGATTCACCAGCGGGCGAAAAAAGATTGTCGATCTTCTACGGCAAAGGTCGCGACCGTATTTATTCTCAAACACGGTCGCGCCGCCTATTGTCGCGGCCGCACTGAAAGCGATTGAAATTCTCAGCGCAACCACTGAATTGCGCGACAAGCTTGAAAAGAATACAAAATATTTTCGCGCCGCATTGAGCGAACGTGGCCTAACGATCAAGCCCGGGATCCACCCGATTGTGCCGATCATGATTGGCGACGCTGCGAAATCGCAAGCGTTCGCTGCGCGCATGCTTGAAAAAGGCGTTTACGTCATCGGCTTCTTCTACCCGGTCGTGCCTCACGGCACGGCACGCGTCCGCACCCAGGTCTCGGCCGCGCATTCCCAGGAGGATTTGGAGTTCGCCGTAAACGCCTTCGCCGAAACCAACGAAGAACTCAAAGACAGTTAAAAAGGTTAACTTTCTCTCCATGCTTTACATGGTGATCGAGCGTTTTAAGAACGCGCCAGAAATTTATCGCAGGCTTCGTGACAAAGGCCGAATGATGCCGGAGGGACTGAACTATATCTCGAGTTGGATCGCGAACGACTTGAAAACGTGCTGGCAAGTAATGGAAACGGATGACTTCGCACTCTTCGATCGTTGGATCGACAATTGGCAAGACCTAATGGATTTCGAGATTATCCCGGTGCGAACATCGGTCGAAGTCAGGGAGCTCATGAACGAGCAACTCTAGCCGGGCGATGGGGAACGCACGCTTCCAGCGTCCTGCGTTTGGCATCCTGCCAAACGCTTTCCGGAGTTCGCGGCAGGATGCCGCGGAGAGGATGCTGGATGCGTGCGCTACACTTCGTGCAACGCGATGTTGGAGCCGACCCAGGTTTTATCCTTATTAAAATCCACGCCCATCATTTTCCCCTGGCTCATCCGGACGAGATTGTTCACCAGAGTGGGATTTTGACCTTCATCCGGCCAGACAAACATCATTCGGATCTCCGCTTTTGATTTTGGGCCGTCAACGGTGCGCACAAACGCGGCGTAATCGACTTTCTTCTGCAAAATCCACTCGTGCGGATTTGCTAAGCGAGCAAGTTTATCATGCGTTGGCTCCATATCCACGCCAAGGCCGGCGAAGGAATAGAGCGGCTTTAATACATAGTGGTCGATCTTTTCATCCGCCGGGAATTCATCTGCAAAAAACGCCGGTGCGGTCTGCCCGGTTTTCAAAAACGGCAACGAATGTTTGCTGATACGAAAATACCAATTCGGATGACCTACCCACTGCACGTCGAGTTCATCCTGGAACCGGAAGGCAAGGTCGAGATCTTTTCTTCGCAGTAACTCATCGAATATTACGCGATTGTAAATCCGGTCGACACGTGTGGCCGTTCCGTCGCGATCGTAAAATAATTCGCCTCTGCGTTTCCTGATCTTCGTCACGCAAACCGGGCGAATGCCGAGCAAACTCTCGGTCGCAGCGAAATCGATCCGTGTTTTTTGTTTTTCCGGCTCGATTTCCAGCAAAATCACATTCTCCGCCTTGGAATCGGCAAGGATCGTCCGCCGCAACATATCGAGGTACTCTTGGTCCTTGATTCCGCCGAATGAGGAGGTCCAGTTCCGCGGAATGGCCGGATAGGCCTTACGCATGCAACCCAGCAGCAACAGCTGAAATCCAAACAAGCTGGGGAAGGCCTGTAGTTCGATCAAGCGCGGCACGAGCCGGTCGCCTTCCGCGCAAATTCCGAAATCCACGACCAGAAAATTCGGGTGCGCAGATTCCTGGGGTACTTCAAGACCTTTCGGAATGGCGGATTGCGAATGGCGAATGAAGTCGGCGGTTCGGGTGAGATCGACAATCTCAACTGCGGCGCGCACGGCCTCGTCGGTGAAGTCACGCGTTAAGAAGATCGGCGTTTCTGACACACGAAAGTCCGCCGGCCATTTCTCAGTCTGATTTACGCAATGCAGCAGAGCTGCGTACTTTTCGGCGGTGAAATCCGCGTTGAATCTTGAACGCAACTGCGGATCCACGGCCTGACTCCGATCAGGCCCCGTTCGGCTGTTCGATCACGCTGTTGATGTGGAGCGGGCCGAGGACGGCCGTGGTGCCCTCGTCATCGACAACGACGACACGATTGCCGCGCGGCGTAATGAGAGCGTGGTCCACGGTCGGCACTAAATACTCATGACCGTCAGATGTACGAACCGAGAATGGCACAAACGGCACGCGCTGCAGTCGTTTGCGAATCTCATCGATCATACACTCCGAATTATATCAAAAACTTCCCTCCCCGCATCACCTGTTCGCCGTCGAACCAGATGTCGAAGTCCCGGCCGACGCAGTCGATGTGTGTCTTGGACACCCAGTTTGCGCCAGTGTGCTCGGTGTAGGGATGACCAAAAGCGATGTGGACGCCGGGAATTTTCTCGTCCTGCAAAATGTTTCCGATGACGTGAGTGCAGGCGGTGTTTGTGCCGATGGCAAATTCGCCGACGCGATTGCTGTTCTCGTCCACGCTCGTATAAAGCCGAAAGTCGTCGCATAAATCTTTGTTCTCAGAGTGAAGATCAACAATGCGATTGTTTTCGACCTCAATCGTGAGCGGGCTGGATTCAAGGTCGCCATAGCGTTCGCAGAGATAATCGCCGACCACGCCATCGACGACGAATGTGCCTTTGGTGTTCATCGGCGCGGTGAAAATTTCGCCGCCGGGCAGGTTTCCCCATTTCTCTTTGGTAATGATGCCACTGGTCTTCAACCATTTGAGTTTCGGGGAAAGCTCCGCTTCGAATTTGGTGCCGTGAGGTGTTTTGCACGTGATCCGCTCGGCGTGACGCGCGCGTTCGACCAAACGTTGACTCAATTCATCAACAGCACCGAAATCCGCCCGCATCCCCTCAAGCATGATCTGCCGGTTAATATTAACCATGTGGCCATGGCGAATGCCATGATTGTTGACTACGGTCGTCATTTGCGTCCGGGAACTGAGTTCACCCGGTTGAGTCTGGGCAGCAAAGATCGAGACCTGCGAACAGGCGAGATCTTCAAGAATCGTTTCCGGCATGAACGTGAGAGGACGACGAGCATGGCGTTCAAGCACGAACAAACTGTAATCGGAGCCGACCTTTTCGACTTCCTGCTGAAGGGCGGCGGCGATCTCTCGCGTGACGATGTCGGTGATAATCGTGATCCGCTCCTGTGGCCTCAACCGCAGACAAACATTGATCGCGTTGTGCGCCCCCGGAATTAACTCCGGATCAACGGGCTGAACGTAGGCGCGGTCTGGCATTTTCGAGAGTGCACAGTTTTACGCGGAAACGCCCGTTTGTCATGTATTGCGGACTAAGGATGCGATTCCCGGCTTGGATGCAGCCTCCCTTCACCCACTCTCAAAATCCTTGTCAACCTAGGCCGCCCCGCTAAGCTTTCGCTCCCACACGGGAATCCACATGTCGTTGGGCAATTTATTAGCGGCCGAGCAAATTATTCCCGAGATGAAGGCGACCGAACGCTGGCCCGCCATCGTCGAATTGATC
>Ga0070697_100001880_pt1 | contig 16052 bp, 10 predicted proteins | sample KBSK1501metaG_FD_65475 | JGI IMG/M metagenome (GOLD analysis project Ga0070697, IMG submission 65475) | Corn, switchgrass and miscanthus rhizosphere microbial communities from Kellogg Biological Station, Michigan, USA - KBS K1-50-1 metaG | ecosystem: Host-associated > Plants > Roots >...
ATCGGCGCCGGAACGCGGCGATTTGCGAATGGTAATGCAGCAATGGGGGAACGACCACCAGATCCGGCGCAGTTCAGGTGGTGCCCCCCCCAAAGGAATTAGCATGGGCAAAATCCTCGTGCTGCAGGCCTGGCAAAATGGCCAGCCACTTCCGATACAAATAAACTACGACAAGGCGATCTGGAGTGGGCTTTCCTGGGCAGTTGGCGAAATAAGGCATTCCGAAATGGAAGCCGGACAACTAGTGACTTTACGGTGCGTGTCCAGTGAGAAAAATCTGGTCACCCTGGACGGAAACATCTTTACAGTTGAATATTAACATGTGCGAATTCAGAGGGGATGAAGAGCCATTGCCGCGCCAAGTGAGACGTCGGTACAGCAATTGGGCCGCGATCCTGATTGACAAAGCGACGTGAGTGCTCTAGGTTTTGCAAATATCAGCAAACGATTACCAGGTGAACTTACGACCATTACTTCCAAATATCGCGGCAGGGCGAAGATACTGCTGCAAAGCCTGCGTGAAGAGGTGCTTCAATCTAACCTTGAACTGGTGCGGCATGGGCTGGTGCTCTACACCTTCGGCAATGTCAGCGGGATCTCGCGCGAGGATGAGCTCGTTGTGATTAAACCGAGTGGCGTCCCCTACGAAGAAATGGAACCGGAACATATGGTTGTTACAGATCTCGACGGCAAAATAGTGGAAGGGAAATTGAAGCCATCGTCTGATTTGCCGACTCATCTCGTCCTGTACAGGGCGTATGCGGCAATCGGCGGCATCGCCCACACGCATTCCGAATACGCCACCGCCTGGGCGCAGGCTCGACAACCGATTCCTTGTTTCGGGACCACTCATGCCGACTACTTTCACGGGCCGGTTCCGGTAACGTTCGTTATGAAGAATGATGAGATTGCTTCCGATTATGAAATGAACACGGGGCAGGCAATCGTCCGTGCGTTTGAGCACGCTGATCATGCAGCGGTTCCTGCGGTCCTTGTGGCCAATCACGGACCTTTCACTTGGGGCCCGGATCCCGCAACGGCGGCTCACAACGCCGTAGTGCTAGAAACGATCGCGAAGACCGCATTTCTGACCATCGCGATTAACCACGATGCCTCGGCGATCAGCCGCGAATTGCACGACAAGCATTACCTCAGAAAGCATGGCAGCGATGCATACTACGGGCAGGATAAGGCTAAAGGATGATCACGGCTGCTGCGATGTACGTTGCACCCAGGCTTGTGCATTTGTCTGCCGTGGACGCGGCAATCATTATTTTTTTAATTTTTTACTTCGGGCTCGTGCTCACGATCGGCTTCTACCTGCAGCGGCGTGCCAACACCGGCGAAGACTTCTTCATGGCGGGACGAGAGATGACGGCATGGATTGCGGGGCTGAGCTTTCTTTCCGCGAATCTCGGGTCACTCGAGCTGATGGGATGGGCCGCGTCCGCCTATCAATACGGAATCCTGGCAACCCGCTGGTACTGGATCGGCGCAATCCCGGCAATGCTTTTCCTCGGCATCGTGATGATGCCGTTTTATTACATTTCGAAGACGCATTCGGTTCCGGGTTACCTGAGGCTTCGGTTCGGGGAATCCAGCCGTGCTCTGTCGGCGATTTCATTTGCTTTCATGACCGTTTTGATGAGCGGCATCAGCATGTACTCCATGGCGCTGGTCATGAAAGTGGTGCTCGGCTGGAATATCAACTTCAGCATCTGGGTTTCGTCGCTCACAGTGGCGGCTTATGTGGCGCTGGGCGGATTGCGCTCGGCGATTTTTAATGAGGTCTTACAGTTCATCTTGATATGGGCGGGAGCGCTTTTGATTCCGGTCCTCGGATTAGTAGAGGCAGGCGGGTGGAGCAATCTGAAGCTGCAAATTGCGCGGAATGCGTCGGCGGAGTACACCCAACCTGTGGTCGACATTGGGATCGTTCGACAGCAACCCGATGGGGATTCACTGGACTGGCATCGTGTTCGGCCTGGGGTTTGTGATCTCGTTTGGCTATTGGACAACGGATTTTTTGGTGGTGCAGCGGGTGCTTGCCGCGAAGGATCTTCGCTCGGCGAAGCTGGCATCGATCATCGGAGGAGCGTTCAAGATGCTGGTCCCGTTCATCGTGATCCTCCCCGGCCTTCTGGGGCTGGCGGTGCTGCCGATAAAGCTGACCGGCGAGACAATGGCGGTGGCTACCGGCGGCCACAGCTACAACGAAGTCCTGCCGCTGATGCTGGGGCGTTATTGTGGGCCGGGGCTTTTAGGCTTGGGAATCACGGCATTGATTGCGGGCTTTATGTCAGGCATGGCGGGAAACGTGAGCGCGTTTACGACAGTGTGGACCTATGATATTTATCGCGCTTTCATTGCTGGTGAATGGATTCCTGATTGTGAGCGCTGGCGTCTGGCAGATTTTCAACCCGCCCGCCAATCCGGTCGTGCTGTTTCACTTGCACGCCAACGTGTGGTGGGGCGCGATGCTGCTGTTGCTTGGTCTCATTTACTGCATTAAGTTCGCTCCGACGCGGCAGGGATGAGTGCGAGTTTCTAAAAAGGGATTTGGTATGCCGGCAAAGCGAATGACAATGGGATTGATCGTAGGCAACCGTGGTTTCTTTCCCGATCATTTGGCCAAAAGCGGGCGGGGAGAGATGCTTCGCGCGCTTGAGTCGGCCGGCATGGATGTAGTGGCACTTACGCCGGAGCAAAGCAAGCACGGCGCTGTGGAGACACGCGATGAAAGTAAACGCTGCGCGGAGCTGTTCAGACTCAACCGCGATCGCATTGATGGAGTGATCGTTGCCTTGCCGAATTTTGGCGAGGAGCGCGCGATTGCAGATGCATTACGACTGGCTGACTTGCGGGTTCCCGTGCTGATTCAAGCTACGCCTGATGATCCAAAGAAAATGACCATCGCGTTCCGCCGCGACAGCTTCTGCGGCAAAATGTCAGTCTGCAATAACCTCAGGCAGTATGGGATTCCTTACTCCATCACTGCCCTTCATACCGAGAGTCCCGATTCGCCGGAGTTCGCCCGGGATCTGGACTGGTTCGGGGCCGTCTGCCGGGTGGCAAACGGTTTTCGTAACCTGCGCGTCGGAGCGATCGGCGCCCGCCCCGCGGCCTTCAATACAGTGCGCTACAGCGAAAAGATTCTGGAGGCCCACGGCATTTCAATTGAGACTCTGGATCTTTCTGAAGTGCTGGGCCGCATTCAGCGAATGAAAGACAACGATGATGCCCCGCGGGCCAAGCTCGCGGCCATCGAGAAGTATGTCGATTCCACAAATGTACCCAAGCCTGCTCTGCTCAAGATGGCCAAACTCGGAGCAGTGATCGATCAATGGATGGTGGCGACAGACGTGACCATCAGTGCGGTACAGTGCTGGACGTCCATCGAAGAAAACCTCGGGGTGGTGCCATGCACGGTGATGAGCATGATGAGCAATGAATTGCTGTCAAGCGCCTGTGAAGTTGACATCTGCGGCGTCCTTGGCATGCACGCGCTGCAGCTCGCATCCAGCACGCCGTCGGCGCTGCTCGATTGGAACAATAATTACGGATCTGATCCTAACAAGGCGGTTTGCTTCCATTGCTCGAATCTGCCCCGACACTTTTTCCGTACGGTAAAGATGGACTTCCAGGAAATTATTGCGGGCACTGTCGGCAAAGAGAATACGTTTGGCACGTGCGTGGGGCTGATCAAACCCGAACAGATGAGTTTCGCCCGCTTCTCTACTGACGACACCGCGGGCAACATGCGCGGCTATGTTGGCGAGGGCCGATTCACGGACGATCCGTTAAATACCTTCGGAGGTGCGGGCGTCGTGGAGATCCCCAGGATGCAAAACCTGCTGCACTTTATCTGCGAGCGCGGCTTTGAACATCACGTTGCCGCCAATCTTTCCAGGGTCGCCTCTGCCGTTTACGAAGCAACCACTCGTTATCTCGGCTGGGACATGTATTGGCACGAGAGGCCAAACGGAGCCTGCTAATGGCCATCGTAGCGGGAGTTGATTTCGGAACCCTGAATGTGCGCGTTTCTATCGTGGACAGCGACCGTGGGTTGCTTGGCTCCGCGGTAGTCGAATATCCTCTGCACCGCAAACGTGAGGACCCAGAGTACGCTACTCAGTCTCATGAAGATCACATGCGGGCTCTGGCCAGCGCGATGCGCGAGGCCGTCAAGCAGGCTGGAGTCTCAGGCGATCACGTGGAAGCCGTTGCGCTGGACACAACCGGGTCCTCAGTCATTCCGGTTGGGAAGAACCTGCAACCGCTGGGCGAATATTATTTGTGGTGTGATCACCGCGCGAAAGGCGAAGCCGCGGAGATTACGGAAGTGGCGCGCCGCGAGGGCCTCGAAGCCATCCAGTGGTGCGGGGGAGTCTACTCCTCCGAGTGGGGATTTTCCAAGCTGCTGCACTGGCTTCGCCACAATCCCGCCAAGCGCTCCGAGTTCGTTTCCGCGTTCGAACACTGTGACATGGTCGCGGCCACACTGTGTGGCGTTACCGATGTGAAACAAGTCAAGCGCAGCATCTGCGCCATGGGGCACAAATGGCTCTGGAACGCAAAGCTCGGAGGTTTGCCGCCTGAGGAGTTTTTGACCAAAGTTGATCCTTTACTCGCAGGAGTTCGCGAGAAATTGGATGGGGAGTATGCAGCCTCAGACCAAATTGCAGGAAGGCTTTCGCCCCGCTGGGCAGACAAGCTTGGACTAAAACCTGGCATTCCGATTCCGGTTGGCGCCTTCGATGCTCACTGGGACGCCATCGGCGCAGGTTGCAGGACCGATGACATAGTGAACGTTATCGGCACTTCCACATGCATCATTGGAATTACGCCCTCAGTCAACTTGGTTCCCGGCGTATGCGGGGTCGTACAAGGAAGTGTGCATCCCCAGCGTACCGGAATCGAGGCCGGCCTTTCGGCGGTGGGCGACATTTTTAATGCTATCGCTACTCGCGCCGGAACCGATATCAATACCTTGAGTCGGGGATTGGAACATTATCGTGCGGGACAGACGGGTTTGCTCCGCCTAACCTGGGATAATGGCGACCGCACGGTCTTGGTGAATCCCAATCTCCGGGGCATCACATTCGGTTGGAATCTCCAGAGCACAGCTCACGATGAGCTATTTGCCGCCATTGAAGGCACTGCGTTCCACACGCGCGTGATTCTCGATCGCATGGCCGCCCATGGAGTACACATCAAACGCGTGATTAATGCCGGCGGCATTCCGCAGAAGAACAATGTCCTAAACCAGGTTTACGCCAACATTCTTGGAAGACCGGTGCTGGTTCCGAGTAAACCCTTGGTGAGTCTCGGTTCTGCAATCTTTGCATTCCTCACCGCGGGCGCCTTCAAGACGGTCGAAGAGGCGCAAGACAAAATCTGTCCTCCGCATAGACAATTCGATCCCGATACGTCCGAGCGAGCTGTCTACAACGAACTCTATCCGATGTATAGCAAATTGTATTTTGCTTTTGGCGAGCCGGGAAACAACGGAGTTGGGAACGTACTGCCAACCTTGATCGGTGTAGCGTCCCGCGCAGCGCGCTCCCAGAACTGAATTCACGATTTTAGATGGCACGGGTTTCCCAGCTATTCAGGCTGTGCGTGCAAGATGGGCCGAACCGGCTATGACTGATTGGACCCGGCGCGAGATCTTGAAGGGCAGCGGCTTGGCCATTTCCGCCAGCGCCGCGTCGAGGCTGCTCGCGACTCGAGCCCTAACCCAATCGGCGCCACAAGCAGTGGCAGGCGAACCGGAGGCATCTCGCAGTGCCAGTAGCGGTGGGACATCGCGTCTCCGCGAGCGGCTGAGTCTCGATTTCGGATGGCGATTCCACCTCGGTCACGCCACTGATCCGAACCAGGATTTCGGTTACGCTGGCCAGTCACTTTTTTCGACGACGGGGGGATTATTTGCTCCTTCCAAGCCGGAGTTCGACGACAGCCAATGGAGCCGGGTTGACATTCCTCATGATTGGGCGGTGGCGCTCGATTTCAAGAACGACCCTCAACTCGACAGCCACGGATATAAGCCCTTGGGACGGGATTATCCGGCCACCAGCATAGGCTGGTACCGCAAGAGCTTTGATGTGCCTGCATCCGATGAAGGCCGGCGTATCTGGGTTGAATTCGACGGCGTGTTTCGGGATTCGATCGCGGTTCTGAATGGGATTTACCTGGGACGACATGCAAGCGGCTACACGCCGTTCCGCTACGATGTAACCGATTTCGTGAATTATGGCGCAAAGAACATCCTGGTTGTTCGCGTAGATGCCACTCTCGGCGAAGGCTGGTGGTACGAGGGTGCGGGTATCTATCGTCATGTATGGCTGAACAAGACGAGTCCAGTTCACGTTGCACACAACGGCACCTTGGTCACGTCAGAGCTCGGTCAAGGTTTAGCCACGGTCAGCGTGTCTACCGAAGTCGATAATGGGAGCGAATCCGAACAGAGTTGCCGTGTCCTCACTACGATTGTCGACTCGGCCGGGCGGAGTGTCGCCGAAGCACGGTCGACTGCACTCTCAATTCCCGCGCTCACCACTCGCGAGTTTCGGCAGCAACTCACGATTAGCAATCCTGCAGTGTGGTCGCTTGAAGAACCCAACCTATATCGAGCAGTCACCATCGTGGACGCAGCCGGCAAAACCGTGGACGAATACGAAACCCCCTTTGGCATTCGCACCATCCGTTTCGATCGTGACAAAGGGTTTTTGCTAAACGACAGGCCCGTAAAAATCAAAGGCACCTGCAACCATCAGGACTTTGCGGGAGTTGGCATCGCGCTGCCGGACCGGATTCACTTTCATCGGGTCGAGAAGCTAAAAGAAATGGGCTCGAACGCGTATCGGATGTCGCACAACTTGCCTACTCAGGTGCTCTTAGACGCCTGCGATCAGCTCGGTATGTTGGTGATGGATGAGACTCGCATGATGTCGTCAAGTCCCGAGGGATTAGAGCAACTGGAAGCGATGGTCAGGCGGGATCGAAATCATCCCAGCGTCATCATCTGGTCGATCGGTAATGAAGAAGACCTTCAGGGCAGTGACACTGGCGCGCGCATCGCAAAATCAATGAAGCGCCTGGTGCGCCAACTGGATCCGACTCGCCCCATCACCGAAGCCATGAACCATGACTGGGGCAAAGGGCTATCCGGTGTGGTGGACGTGCAGGGCTTCAATTATCACAGCGCGGAGCAGATGGACGCATTTCATCGTCAGTCTCCCCGGCAACCCACGATCGGTACTGAAACCGCCAGCACCGTATGCACACGCGGGATCTATCAGAACGACCCAAAGGCGGGTTACGTCAACGCCTACGATCTGAACATTCCTCCCTGGGCGCAACTCGCCGAAAATTGGTGGGCCATTTACGCCGAGCGTCCCTGGGCGGCCGGCGGATTTGCCTGGACCGGCTTCGATTATCGCGGCGAGCCCACGCCTTACAAGTGGCCATGTATCAACTCTCATTTCGGCATCATGGATACCTGCGGCTTCCCCAAAGACAATTTTTATTATTACCAGGCGCAATGGACGGACAAACCAGTTCTCCATCTATTTCCACATTGGAATTGGAACGGCAATGGTGGGCGCGAGATTGAGGTCTGGTGCTACAGCAATCTCCAGCAGGTTGAACTTTTTCTGAATGGCCGGAGTTTGGGGACAAAAGATGTTCCGCGCTACGGGCACGTGGAATGGACAGTGAAGTACGCGCCGGGCGCGATCGAAGCGAGAGGATTTAAAGAACGCCGTCAGATCCTCACCGCGAGACGGGAGACTACCGGCGGCCCGACAACAGTCGCTCTGCTTGCCGACCGCAAGGAACTTTCAGCCGATGGACGCGATCTCTCTATAGTGCAGGTACAGGTACTCGACGCCCAGAGCCGCCTGGTGCCGATTGCGGATCCACAGATCGACTTTTATCTCTCCGGCAACGGCAGGCTGATCGGAGTAGGTAATGGCAACCCCAGCAGTCATGAGGCGGATAAGGCGGACAGGCGGCGTGCCTTCAACGGCCTGTGTATGACGATCGTGCAGAGCACCCGAGAGGCTGGCGCATTGCGATTGAAAGCAACTTCGGCAGGGCTGGAACCAGCAGTCATCGTGATCAACTCCCACGCCGCGAAGAAAGATTCGGTTTTGTGAAGTGCTGAATCAACAAGATCGTTTTGCGAAGAGAGGAACGCGGATGAGCGGACGACCTCGTCACCACTTTGTTGCACGCTATGCCTTTATTTTTCTCGTTGTTGCTGCGATCACCGCTTCGGCCCAGAGGGCTGCGGCTCAGAACGCTTCTACACGGAGGACACCGAATTTCGCTCCCGACAGAATGGAAACGATCCTCTACGGTGTGGCTTATTACCCGGAATACATGCCGCACGACCGGCTCGAAAAAGACGTCGAATTAATGCAGAAGGCGGGGATCACTGTGGTCCGGGTAGGCGAATCGACCTGGAGCACATGGGAGCCGCGCGATGGTGATTTTCAGTTTGCCTGGATGCAGCGCATCCTCGACCGCTTGCACGCTGCGGGCATCAAAGCCATTCTCGGCACACCCACGTATTCCATCCCGACCTGGCTTTACAAGGAGCATCCAGAAATTGTGGTGACTCATGACGGGGTCGCCCCCCCGCTCAATGATCCCTATGCTCCTACTTATCCGTCGTCTAAAATCCCCGGATACTACGGCCCCCGCCAGAATTATGACTTTCTCAATCCTTATTTCCGCCAGCATGCGGAGCGGGTCATCCGCGCGATCGTCAGCCACTTCAAGGATCATCCCGCGGTCATCGGATATCAGATTGACAATGAGACTTTTCCAACCGGTGTTCCCACACCGTACATGAATTCCGCTTTCCTCGAGCGTTTGAAGCGGAAATACAAGACGCCAGAGACAATCAACAAAGTGTGGGGGTTAGTTTATTGGGGGCAACTTGTAGATAGTTGGGACGACCTGCCGCCGCGTAATGGCATTCTGAATCCCGGCTATAAACTGGAGTGGGAGAACTTCCAGCACGATGTGGTGACAGACTATCTCGCGTGGCAGGCGAAGATCGTCAATCAATACAAGCGTCCAGACCAATTCATCACGCAGGACTTCAGCGGCGGAGTACACACCAATCTCGATCAGTGGGCGATCGCTGGCAATCTCGACATCGTCGCAGAGAATCCATATCTCGAGACGCAGAAACGGCTGGATGCCCGCACGATCTGGTTTTCAGGCGATCTTGGCCGCTCGCTGAAGCACACCAACTATCTGGTGACCGAGACCAACGCGCAGACGATTGGGTGGGATTCCCGCACACAATATCCGCAATATCCGGGTCAACTGCGTCTGGTTGTCTACACGCACTTGGCTGCCGGCGCCAACATGGTCGAGTACTGGCATTGGCACTCCTTGCATTACGGCCAGGAAACGTATTGGAAGGGAGTCCTCTCGCACGATCTGGAGCCGAACCGTACTTACGCCGAAGTCTCACGCGTCGCTGCCGAATTGAAGAAACTAGGTCCGCAGTTGGTCGATCTCAAGAAAGACAACAAAGTCGCGATCCTGTTCAGCGCCGACTCCGCGAATGCGCTTAGCTACATGCCAGTCAGCGATCACGTGAATTACATTACTGTACTCAAGCAAATGTACGGCGCGCTCTATGATCTGAATGTCGAGCCCGACTTCGTGCAGACTGGGGATCAGAATCTCTCGCGTTACAAAGTCCTGCTGGTTCCACCGCTATACAGCGCATCTGATCGAGCACTGCAGGATATTTCCGATTATGTAAAGAGTGGTGGCCAGGTTGTAATGGCCTTCAAGAGCGGCTTCACCAACGAATACTCTACGGTTCGCGACGCCACGGCGCCTGGGCCGCTTCGCGCTGTGGCAGGGTTCCACTATCAGGAGTTCACGAACCTCGCGGAGCCGGAGCGGCTCACGCCAGATCCGTTCAAAGTAGGCGACCAGAACAAGGGAGCTGTTTGGCAGGAATTCCTCATGCCCGACACCGCCCAGGTTCTGGCTTCCTTCGATGACCGGTATTGGCATTTCCCTGCGATCACCCGCAACCAGTGGGGGAGCGGAACGCTCACGTATGAAGCGACCTTCCTGACCGATACGTTGCAGCGGGAAATCGTTCGCGATGTCCTCAAACGTGCCCAGTTAACCGGTCCAGACCAGGGTCTGCCGCCGAGCGTCAGGGTGCGGCACGGCAAGAACTCAAAGGCTAAAACCCTGCATTACTACCTGAACTTCTCTGGAGATGAGCAGTCGTTTTCCTATCCGTACAGGGATGGGACCGACCTGCTGACGAACGTCGCAGTGGGCAACAATCAGACGGTGAAGATCGGTCCGTGGGACCTGGTTATCGTCGCGGAGCAATGAATTGATGATGAACCCAACGAACTATCCGAAAAGACTTGTTGTGTTGTTCACGGCGCTCGCCTGCCTCTCAATTCCTTCGTGGCCCGACAGCGCCGGGAACACGGTTGAGCTTTCCAGCGGCTGGAAGTTAGCCTCGGCATCTCGCGTGAAGCAAGCGGGCGAGACAATTTCCACGCCGCAGTACACGCCGGACGCCTGGTACCCCATCTTGCGGATGCCCGCCACGGTGCTGGAGATCCTCGAAGAGGATAAGGTCTATCCCAATCTCTACTTTGGCATGAATCTGCTCAACGAGGTTCCGCAGGACCTCTATAAGGAAGATTGGTGGTATCGTACCACGTTCCAACTCCCGGCAGGGGAGCACACCGTCTGGCTGGAGGTGCCAGGCATCAACTACCGCGCCGAAATCTGGATCAACGGGCACTTGATCGCGAACAACAGGGAAGTAGTGGGGATGTACAACGTCCACGAGTTCAATATTTCGAAAGTTGTTCTGCCGGGACAGTTGAATGCGCTGGCGGTGAAAGTCACCCCGGAGCGCGCCATTCAGAATGTGAATGGGGTGGAACTGGCCGACAGCTGGTTCGACTGGATCAACTGGAAGTATCTCGGCGATCGCGGACGGCTGGATGCCAAGCAGATGGGGACGTCATTTGTGCCCGACCGCAATGCCGGCGTTTGGAAGCCGGTGTCTCTGCGCATCACCGGTCCGGTGGAACTTGCGTATCCAATGGTCACAACCCATCTGCCGCTGCCCAGCACCGATGTCGCCGACCTGACCGTGTGGGCCGTTCTCCGCAATGGCGCGCACGAGGCGGTGAACGGCGTAATCCGCGGGACGATCTCACGTTCAGGCAAAGCGAACATAGTATTTGAAAAGCCGGTCGTACTTTCCCCGGGAGAGTCGAAAGAGATAAGCTTTTCGGCAAGCGGTTTCCCCCAGCTTACTGTCCACCACCCGGATCTATGGTGGCCCTACACGCTAGGCGAGCCCAACCTTTATGGCCTTCAACTGGAGTTCAAGACAAAAGAAGGCCTCTCCGACGTTTCTTCGTCGCTCTTCGGCATCCGCACCGTCACGCAGCATCGCGACGACGACGAGCAATTCCCAAATGTCGCTCGCGGCGGCAGTTTCTATGTGCAAGTGAATGGCAAAAACTTTCTCGCGCGTGGCGCTGTGTACACGCCCGACCTGCTGTATCGCTACGAGCCCGACCGGGAGGCCGCGATTCTCAGTTATGTAAAAGACATGGGGCTGAATATGCTGCGTTGGGAATCGAAAATCTCCGGCGAGCATATCATCCAACTGGCCGATGAGGCTGGCATCCCGGTCGGGCTAGGATGGATGTGCTGCAACCAATGGGAGAAGTGGGACCAGTGGAGCAGCGAAGACCAATTGGTGGCTCGACAGAGCCTGCGATCCCAAATTTACATGTTGCGAGGCCACGCCTCCGCCTTTATTTGGGCGAATGGGAGCGACGGGCTGCCGCCGGAATCAGTCCGCTCGGATTACCACAAGATCCTTGCCGACTTGCACTGGCAGAACGCGATTGTGGATACCGTTTCTTCCTACGCAAAGGACCCGCAGGGAAACACCACGTGGAACGGCATCCACATGCAAGGCCCGTATAGCTGGCGTCCGCCGAGCTATTGGTTCAGCGGGCGCTACGCGGCCACCCGCGGCGCCTGCGCCGAACAGGGCGACAACGAGAGCATTCCGCCGTTCGAGAGTTTGAAGAAATTCATACCGGCTGATAAGCTCTGGCCCATCAACGAGTACTACTTCTTCCACTCCGGTTCCATCGGCGGCAATAGTGAGCTGCGCAACATCCGCGAGGCGGTGGACCGCCGCTATGGACCCTCCAGCAGTGCCGAGGAGTTTTCCACCAAGGCCCAACTCGCGCATTACGAGAACACGCGCGCGCAGTTCGAAGACTTCGGCGCGAACGGATGGCCCAATCACAAGATGAGCCTCTACTGGATGCTCGACAATCATTGGCCATCTTTCTTCGGCCATCTTTTCGATTACTATCTCAAGCCCGGTGGTGCCTACTACGGTGCGAAGATGGGCTTGCGGCCGGTGTCGCTGGTCTTCGACTACTACGCGACCGGCGATCACAAACAAGCCGTCATCCGGGCGGTGAACCAGAGTCCCGAGGCCCAGGATGCGCTTCGTGCGCGGGTCCGGATCTACGACCTCAACGGGCAGGTGCGTTATGACCGAGAGGCGCGGAGTATTCACTTGGAATCGCAAGCGGTTCTGCCGGTACTTACTCTGCCCCGTCCGGAGAACGTCTCCGGCGCGTTTTTCGTTCGCTGCGAACTCTTCGACCATGTGGGCGGCCGAATCGTCGACAACGTGTACTGGCAGTCGACCACAGACGACGATTTCGGCGACCCAAAGAACGACGAATCGTTTTTTGAACTGAAGCAAGCAAGCTGGGCTGATTTCACTTCGTTGAACAAGATGGCGAAGGCGCCTTTGGAGATCAAGGGAGGGCTGCGCTTGTCGGACGGCGAGAACCGCGTGACCGCGACCCTGCACAATCCCACGCACAATATCGCTTTCTTCGAAAGGCTGGAAGTGACGGATGGGAAGGACGGGAACGAAATTCTGCCCATCCGGTATGACAATAATTACGTCACGGTTTTTCCGGGAGAAACGGTTACGATCACGGGCGAATGGCAGGCGGACGCATCCGGCGGGCACGCTTGGCTACGTCTGGCAGGCTACAACACTGACAAACAGCTGACGTCCCTAGAATAGGAGAGTTATTGTCCGGCTGTTTCCGGCAACTGCGATTGCACCGCGGAAAACAAGCGTGAACTCGAGATTAAGCGGATTCTTCTCCAGGTTGATAAATCGATGAAGCTCTTATCCGGAACGGCCACGGCAATGTGTGTCTGCGGCTTGCTGATGGCGCCGGCGGCGGATCTGAGCGCCGAAACCTCCGCGCGGCGCGTGCCGCTCTCGTTGAGCGACCAGGATGTTATTCCAACCGGCAACGAGTGGATCGCCCTTTCCATGATCGGAGCTGGCGACGGCGCATTGATGAACTTCAATGTGCTTTCCATGCAGAGGCGAGGGCTCCTCCAGGTGCAAGCAGAGCAGGGCTCTCCCGTGCTCCAGCCGTCAACAGTTGCCGGAGGGACTGACACTCCCGCGCTCTTCATTCGAAACGACGCCCTCATGCCACGCACAAAATTGTTTGCCTCCTCGATTGTCCTCGCCATGCTTCTGATCGGCTCACCGCTTCCCGCACAGACGTCTGCAACTCCCGGGGCGGACATGATCTCCGTCCCCAAAGCCTCCAACCTTCTGCCTCATCTGCAAGAAGCAAACGGACGCAAGATGCTGTACGTGGATGGCTTCCCGTTCACCGCGCTCGCGGTTGAGATTCCGTGGTGGGACCTGATCTACGGAAGATACAAGCAGACCGAGACGGCGTACGACTACCTATATCCCGCGGCCGAACAGATGGGACTCAACACCCTGAAGGTCCCGGTGAAGTGGTCGATGATCGAGCCGGAAAAGGGAGTCTATGACTTCTCTTATGTCGATCACGCAAAGACCATGGCGGAGAAGCATCACCTCAAACTTGTGCTGAACTGGTTCGGCCACTACGCCAGCGGGGACGGCACCATCTACGGCAATCTGACGGGCGAGCTATACGCGCCCATGTACATTGTCAACGATGAAAAAGCCTACCCTCGCGCGGTGGACGACAATGGCGTCGTCCACCACAACGCCGCATCCTACGACTATGAGCCGATCATTGACCGCGAGACCGCTGCTTTCCACGCGTTCATGCAGCACCTCAAGCAGGTCGATTCTCAGACCCACACCATTGTTATGATCCAGGTCGAAAATGAAATCGCGGTCTTTGGAGTCGATCGCAACAATCCCAGGATGTGGCGCGACCACTCACCCGCCGCAAACAAGCGATTTGCCGACAACGGCTTCACGGACGATTTAAAATTCAGCGCCTGGGACCTGAGTTACAACTGGATCCGACGGATTACCGATGCAGGCGCTGAAGTATACCCGGTGCCTTTCTTTCACAATTACGTTGGCGGCCAAATCGCGGATTGGATGGTCGGTGGCGCGCCCGGCGAAGATGTACAAACATATCTCCAGAACTGTCCCAACATTTCGTTCATCGGCGTGAACTCATATTTCTGTGCGGACTGGCGGCCCGACTACAGTTGCGAACGAGAGTCTGACGCGACGGTCACCGAACTCAGGGAGCCGCTAACGCGCTATCGCGTAGGCCGCAATCTGCCGGCCATCACTGAGATCAACAGCGGCGCGACTCCGATTACGCCTCGGCTTGCCTATATCGCAGTCGGCGAATTCGGAGTTCCGATTTTCGCACCCTGGGCTTTGACCGTTTCTTATCCAGAATCCAACCAGCCCTATGTTTTGAGGGACGGCACTTTGGCGAATGGCGCGCGCGCCTTGCGCGATACCTATTCCTCACTCGCCAAGGCACTCCCCCAGATTTCCTATTACGCCACAACTGATAAGCTCAAGGTGTTCATCTCCCGCTCACCGGGCCAGAGATTCTCCACAACCGAAACCGTGGGCGGGTTCCCGGTAACCGTTACGGGCGAGAACACTGGACAGGCTATTGTCATCCATCCTGCTGGCCACGAATTCTTGCTCGTCGGCTACCGCGCCAGTGTTTCGTTCACAGATCCCACATTCCAGTGGCCGGCAATGAAACAGATTCGTGTGGAAAGGGTCTCCTGGGCTGGCGATCACTGGAATCAGGATGGAGCACCCCATTATGGCGTGGACCAGAGCAAGAAGACTCTGGACATAGACCTCGATACTCCGCAAGCCATCCTCGTCTCATGGTAAACAGAGCTTCGGAATTAGCATACCCAGGGGCAACAAACCAAATGAAATCATACTTGTTCGCCTTGGACGTGGGCAATGGCGGAACGCGTGCTGTCATGGTAGGCGAAGGTGATGCGGTTATCGCCTCAGCGACGCGAGAACATCAACCATTTGTTTCGCCGCATGACGGCTGGGCCGAGCAGCACCCCCAAGAGTGGTGAAGGGCAGCAGCCGGTGCTATTGGGGACCGCATCACTAAAGTCGAGCTCACCGGCCACGACATCGCCTGCGTAGGTCTGGCCGGACAGGTGCACGGCGCAGTGTTACTCGATGACGACGATCAGGTGCTCCGTCCCGCGCTTATCCGATGCGATCAACGAACCCGGCAGGAATGCGATTGGCTAAATCACGTTGTCGGACGCGAACGTCTTATCCACCTGACATGTAATTCTGGGCTCATAAATTTTGCCCTGACGAAGCTGTTTTGGGGTGCGGAATCACGAGTCAAATATTTGGCAGTACTTCCAATGTTTCTTGCTTCCGATGGATTACGTTCGACTCCGCATGACCGGCGAACACGCCACTGATCTGGCTGACGCTTCTGGCACGCTGTGGGCCGGTAACAGTGTTTTCGAGTTGAAGTATGACTCGAACCCCATGGTGCGGGACCATGTCAATTTGGAAACATTGTCTCTGGCGTGTTGACGGTTTGAACGCAAAAGATAACATGAGCCAGTATTGGGCTCGGGCGGTTCACGGCTTGGCCGGACTCGAGGGTTCGAGTCGGGCGAAGAAGCCGGCATGGGAATGGAATGGCAGA
>Ga0070697_100001881_pt1 | contig 16051 bp, 18 predicted proteins | sample KBSK1501metaG_FD_65475 | JGI IMG/M metagenome (GOLD analysis project Ga0070697, IMG submission 65475) | Corn, switchgrass and miscanthus rhizosphere microbial communities from Kellogg Biological Station, Michigan, USA - KBS K1-50-1 metaG | ecosystem: Host-associated > Plants > Roots >...
TACGCGCTGCGCTTTCCACGGATCGTCTCCTTCCGCAGCGCCGACAAGCGGCCGGAGGACGCGACGACCGTGAAAGAGATCGCGTCGCTCTTCCGTCAACAGCGGGAACGCAAAGTACCCACCTGACGCCGCCGGCTACGAGGTGACGCCCGCGGGCACACGCTCCTTGACTTCGTTCAACCGTCCTGTCTTGACGTCGTAGACGAATCCCCGAACCCGATCCTTCCTGGGAACGAAGGGGCTCGCCTTGATTCGGGCGATCGACTGCCGCACGTCGTCGTTGAGGTTGGAAAACGCCTCGAGGGCAAAGGGAGGACGAATCCCGGTGTCCTTCTGGATCTGTGCCTTCACCGCGTCGTCGGTGAACGTCAGCATGCCGCAGTCCGTGTGGTGAATCAAGATCACCTCTTCAGTACCCAGCAGGCGTTGCGAGATGGCGAGCGAGCGGATGGCGTCGTCCGTGACCGCCCCGCCGGCATTGCGGATCACGTGCGCGTCCCCCTCGTTGAGGCCAAGGATCTTCGAGACGTGGAGGCGGGCATCCATGCAGGCGACGACCGCCAGCTTCTTGGCCGGTGGAAGAGGCAGCTGACCTTTGTCGAACCCGTTCGCGTATTGCTCGTTGTTGCGCAGAGCTTCGTCGGTCGCGCTCATGAGACCCTCCTGGTACGTTCTATTGCCATTCCGGCCGCGCGCGGCCGAGTCAAGGGCTAATGTTGACCGTTTCGATCCAAGTAGTCAAGAATTAGCCTTGCTTTTCGCGCGGCGGGGAGGGAAACCGGGGTTCGAGGCTTGGGTCGGGGCGTCGAAGCCCGCGCCGCCCCCAAATCGTCAGCCACACCATCGCGATCACGAACGCCGCTCCAGCGCTGAGGACCACGCCCCACGAGGGCGTACCAAGGGCGAGCCCGGCCAGGGCTCCGATCGCCCCGACGACCGAGGCGACGATGACGGACAGCATCCCCGGCAGGGTTTGAAGTGTGTGGAGCACGGATCCGACCCGTCGACCGGTGGCCAGGGGATAGCCAAGCGTCTGCAGGGCCCCGGGCAGGTCGTCGTGTCCGCTGGTCATGAAGTAGGGCTCCAGTTCGGGATGCAGCTCGAGGTACGCACGTCGCACGCGGTTCATTCCGACGACCCAGCGGAAGTCATCGCCGTTGAGCTGCATCAGCCGGCCGATGGTCGAGATGCCGCTGACGACGACAACGGAGAGGAGGGGAATCGCAATCGCGATGAACGCCGGGCCGAAGCGGGAAACCTGGGCGACCAGCGCCAGCGCAATGACGGCGCCGGACAGGATGGACAGGAAGATGGTCACCCGGCTCAGCGATTCGTTGTAGGTCAGCGTGCGGGTCGCCAGCAGGCTCCAGTGCTCGGTGGCCAGGATTTGCAGCTTGGCAGCGGCGGCAGGGTCGCGTCCGGCTGGCGGCATTTCAGTCGACATTTTTCTGCACCAGCCCTAGCCTAAGCGATGCCTGTCACGGTCCTGTTACAAGGTCAAGACGCCCTGGCGCTCTTGGGTTGATCCAGTGATGGGCTTTCACACGTGACCGAGCCCAATCGCAACTACAAGCTCGCCGAGTTGGTCGCTGCCATCATCGAGTCGTCCGACGATGCCATCTTTGTCGCCGGCGTCGACGGCCTGATCCAGAGCTGGAACCCGGGGGCCGTCGCCCTGCTAGGCCACACCGCGCAGCATGCGGTCGGACGTGATGTCTCCATCCTTCTGCGACCGGGACGCCAGGAGGCCCTGCAGGCCTTCCTGAAGCATGTTCGCGCCGGCCAAAAAGTTCGCGACGTCGAGTCCAGCTTCGTTCGAAACGACGGGTCGCTCGTCGACGTCCGGATTTCGGTGGCGCCCCTCACCGATGCCAACGGTGAGGCGGTCGCCTTCGTGGCGATCTTTCGCGACCTGAGCGAGCGCAAGCGTCAGGAGGCGGCCCTACGCGCCACGGAAACGAGCTACCAGAAGCTGGTGGAAACCGCCCACGAAGGCATCTGGATGGTGGACGTCGAGGACCGGGCCACCTTCGTGAATCAACGGATGGCGGACCTCCTTGGCTACACCGTCGAGGAGATGCTCGGCCGATCGCCGAGCGAGTTCTATTTCAGCGAAGCGGGCCGCCAGGAGCGCGATGAACACCGAAAACGCTCGCGCGAGGGCGTCCGAGAAAGCCGCGAGGTGGTGTACCGCCGCCGCGATGGCGAACCCCTCTGGGCGGTGGTGGCGACCACGCCGGTTCTCCGCGACGGCAACCGACTGGAAGGCATCCTCGGCATGGTTACCGATATCACGGCCCGGGTGAAGGCGGAGGAGAACCTGCGCGCCAGCGAGCGGCTCTTTCGCAGCCTGTTCAGCGAGTCGCCCGCCGGCCAGATCCTGTCGTCCTCGGACCGGAAGATCGTAGCGGTCAACCGTGCGTTCTGCGAGATGACCGGCTACACGGAGTCGGAAATCCTCCAGCAGGGTTGGGACGCGATCACCCCACCCGATGACCAGGCGGGCATCTTTGCGTCTTTCGAGCGGCTATGGTCGGGCGAGCTCAACGCCATGCAGATGGAGCGGCGCTATCTCCGCAAAGACGGCTCCTTGCTCTGGGGGCAGGTCAGCGTCGCCCGCGTGCCCGACGACTCTGGCCGGGCGCGGTACGTCATCGACCAGGTGCAGAACATCTCCGACCGAAAGCAAGCGCAGCAAGCGCTCGAACATCAGGCGCTGCACGATGCGCTCACCGGTCTCCCCAACCGGGTGCTGGCCCGCGACCGGCTCGACCAGGCGATCCTGCTCGCGCGCCGGCAGCAAACGCGGGTCGCCCTGCTGATCATCGATCTCGACCACTTCAAGGAGGTCAACGACACCTTCGGCCACCAGGCAGGCGACCAGCTGCTCCGCCAGGTGGGCGAGCGCTTCATGGCTGAGCTGCGCGAGACCGACACCGTGGCCCGGCTCGGCGGGGACGAATTCGCCATTGTGCTGCTTGCCGCCGACGCCGCCGCCGCGGGCTTGGTCGCGGTCAAACTGCTCGCCGCCCTCGAGCGCCCCTTCATCGTCGAAGGTCAGGCGCTCGACGTGGGAGCCAGTATCGGCATCGCCGTCTATCCCGACCATGCTGATACGGCGGACAGCATGCTTCGCCGAGCCGACATCGCCATGTACGTCGCCAAGCGATCTCGCCGCACTCACTCGGTTTACACCCGTGACCACGACGAGCCCGGCGACAGCCGGCTCGCCCTCATGGCACAGTTGCGGCAGGCTATCAACGATGGAGCGCTCACGCTCCACTACCAACCCATCGCCCGGCTACGCGATGGACGGGTGGAGCGTCTCGAGGCGCTGGTCCGCTGGCAGCGCCCGGGTCATGGCCTCGTCCCGCCCGGCGACTTCATCGCCTTCGCCGAACAGACCGGGTTGATCCAGCCGCTCACACAATGGGTGCTGCAAACCGCACTCGCCCAGTGCGGCGAATGGAATCGTGGGGGCCAGCCGGTCGGCGTCGCCGTCAACATCTCGATGCGTAACCTCCTCGATCCCCAGCTTCCGCACAACGTGGCGCAGATCCTGCGGGAGACCGGGGCGAGGCCGGAATGGCTGACCCTGGAGATCACGGAGAGCAGCATCATGGCGGAGTCGCAGCGGACGCTGGAAACCTTGCAGAAGCTGCGAGCGCTCAACGTCCGCCTCTCGATCGACGACTTTGGCACCGGCTATTCGTCGCTGGCGTACCTTCATCGATTGCCGGTGCACGAGATGAAGATCGATCAGTCTTTCATCCGCGGTCTCATCAGCGATGAGATCAGCGGAGCCATCGTGCGTGCCGCCGTCGACCTGGGCCATAAGCTGAAGCTGGCCGTCGTTGCCGAGGGCATCGAGGACGCCGCGACCTGGCAGCGCGCGAGCGCCGACGAGATCGATTACGGCCAGGGCTACTACCTCTCGCGACCGGTGCCGGCGGCTGAGGTGACGGCCTGGCTCACCGCCCCGCCGAGGCCGGCACGCGCCGCGGCTTGACCTGCTGCCTCGCCGGCGAAGAACGAGCGTCAGCGCGCCACGAGGTGCAGGTCGACAACCGGCGCGCCGGGCTGCTTGCCCAGCACGATCAGGGCGGTCCCCTCAGCCGGTCCGATGGTCAGCGTCGTCGTGTGGTTGATGAAATTCTGGTTACCTCCGAGCCTGCCCTCCGCATAACCGGGGAGGCTCTCGACCGCCTTCTGCTTCTGACCGACCGATCCTGCCACGGTGAGGTTGCTGTCGGTGAATGGAACGCGGATCGATACCCCGATACCGATCGCAGCATTGAACAGACTCAGCAGAAGGCCGATCGTGAGTACCACCAGAACGGATGCGCAGCCGGCCCCGCACCCGCCGCCGGGTCGGAACCCTCGTCGACGAACTCCATCCCCGCCCACATTCGACAGCGTATACCCTAGGGCTATCTACTCGACAGAAAGATTCTTGCTCCTGAATATATTGCGATTACAATAAGCCGGCATGGAGAAGAAGCAAGATTCGGTCGACGTCATCAAACGCGAGTTTGCTCAAACGCTGCCCGGGGTGGACGTTGGGGCGGCCACGATCACGGGGCGTGTCCGCCGGACGAACTTCCACCTCAACCGCAACGCCGAAGAAGTCTTCAACAGCTTCAATACAACCGGGGCGAGTTTCGATGTCCTCGCCGCCCTCTACGCGGCCGGCCCTCCCTACCAGATGACCCCGACGGACTTCTATCGGGGTCACATGATGTCGTCAGCCGGGGTGACGGCAAGGCTGGACGTGGTCGAGCGGGCCGGCCTGGCCGCGCGCTCGCGTGACCCACGAGACCGACGCGGCGTGATCGTCACCTTGACCAAGACTGGTCAGAAGCTGGTCAGGGACGTCGCCCAGGCCCTCTACCGCCGCCAGGCATTTGTCCAGAAGGTCTACACCGAACGGGAGCGCAGGCGGGTCCTGAACCTGTTGAGGCGGCTGCTCAATTCGCTCGAGCGGCTCGGCTCCGGCACAACGCTCCCGGACTATGAAGCCGCCATCGGGCCGTGGGTGCGGGAGTTTCCCGCGCTGGATCCCTGGCTGGTCGAGTACCTTCTGGTGATCGCGATGCTGACCGGCCGTATCAACCGTGAGACTGACCGGCTGCTCCACGATCTCAACGTCTCGCGCACCGCCATGATCATCCTCGCCGCGCTCCGGCGCTCCGGCGACCTTGAGCGCCTCTCGCCCTCAGAGCTCTCACAGGCCGCGATGCTGTCGTCGGCGGGGATGACCGCGCAACTCGATCAGCTGGAGGAACGCGGCCTCGTCCGGCGATCGCCACATCCAGAGGACCGGCGGGCACTCTACGTCACGCTCACACGACCCGGCCAGAAATTAGTCGACAGGGCGATCGAAACCTACAACGCTGGACACAAGCGCATGCTGTCCGGGCTGGCATCCAGCGAGCGGCAAGCGCTCGACGTCCTGCTGCGCAAGCTGCTGATCACCCTCGAGGCGAGTAACGGCGCCAAGCCGAGCAAGGACTAGCCGCGCATACGACAGCGAACGCGTAACGAACTGGCCGATCGGACTCGATGCGAGAAGTGGTGCGAGTCCAAGCATCACGACCGCGCATAGGTTGAGGCTTCGCACCAGGGTAAACAGCAAAGCCAGCACGGCTGTCGCTGCCCACCTGCCGATCGCCCAGGCGAAGGGAGGGCCGCTTTGGCCCTCTCTTTGAGCGATCATCGGTGCGGGGCGCCGACTAGCCCTTGGGGACGAGATTCCCGAAGAGGCCATCATGCTCGTCATTGATGCCGGCGGTGAAGTAGAGCGCGCCGGCCACCGCATTCAGCGAGCCGGCGGGAAAGCGTAGCCCCCATAACCCGGAGATGGTAAGGGGCTGACCCGAGGCGTTCAGGAGACGACCCTCGACATGGCCGGTGGAGCGATCGAAGGCATTGATGTGCCCATCGCCGAAGTTGCCGACCAGGATGTCGCCACCGAATGCGCCGAAGGTCACCGGTGCCAGGGTCACCGCCCAGGGAGAGTTGAGCCGGCCTTCGCTGACGAACCGCTGGAGCAGGTCCCCGTTGGGATTGAAGACATCGACGAATCCATTGCCCGGGCCAGCCACGTCGTCGTGCTTTTCCCCGTTTTGCTTGGCGAAGGTGACGAAGAGCGTGCCACCAATGTTATGGACTCCGAACGGGGCAAAACCACTAGGGACCGTGGGATCGGTGAAGCTCTTGACCAGGTTGAAGCTGCTGTCGAACACCTCGATGGTGCCGAAGCGGAAGTTGCTCGCGTAGAGAAAGGTGCCGGCCGAGGTGGTCACCAGCGCGAGGCCCTTGTACACCGCGCCGACGTCGCCGGCCGGGTCCGTGGCCGTCGAGCGGTCGACGGCGATGATCCCGTTGGCGCGATCGACGGTCGGGCTCCAGCCAACAATCGCGCCGTCCTCGGTGGCAAAGAGGAAGCGACTGGAACCTGAGGCGCCCTTCTTGGAGACGACGAAACCTTGCCCCGTCGGGTTGAAGACGGTCCCGGTCGGCGTACCCACGGCGCCCGTCCCGGCGGACGGCGGCGCGGGAATCGCCACCGCATTCACGGGCGGCTTCGCCTGAAGGGGGATCGGCTGGCCGGTTCCGTCGAAGAGGGTCGTGACGCCCGCGTTGTTATCGGACACCCAGATGGGGAGGCCGGGGGCGGTCGACGTTCCCCATGGATTCTTCAGGTTGGGATCGGTGACCTTCGCCAGGCCTGGAATGTCAGAAACCAGGTTGGTCTGCACGAAGGAGCGTCCCGCCTGCCCGTTGTTAGCCGCCTGCGCCGGCTGCAGGCTGGCCAGTGCGGCGCCCATGGTCGTGAGGGCGGCCAGTGTGCCAATCGCTTTCGACATCCTTGTCATGACTTAAGCCTCCTGATGTGCGCGGTGAAGGACGAATTGCGCCACGTCGCGGCCGAGCTCGAGGCCGGCGACATGATCGAAGCGGAAGTGTTGCCCCGCGAAGATGCGGCTGAGGCCGGCCTCGGTCGCGACATCGCTATAGCTGTCAAAGGTCCGCAGCGTGCCCGGCAGAGCGGTAGACGCAACCTGGATGTGGTCGCGATTGCCAAAGAATGCGGCGAGCACGGTCGCGCCCGCGGCGCTCATCGTGCTGTGGGCTCCGGGATACGACGGATCGGCGGCAGTCACGGCGAGCGGGGTCCAGCTGGGGTCGGCGATGGTTGCCGGATTCCCATCCGTGTCCGCGAGGCGGATGGCCGTGATCGGCCGCCAGAGCTGATAGTGATATTTGCCGTCGTACATGGCGATGGCGCTGTCGGCGAACGAGAGATTGAGAACGCCGAAGAGACGGGCCGTGCGCTCGAGGTTGGAATGGTGCGCGACCGCGGCGTTCTCGGCGATGACGTTCCAGGTATTCCAGATGGGTGGGCCCCAGAATTTGCCGATGACGGTCTGCTCGGCGGTCCGCGTCGTGCTGGTGTTCTGACCCAGGCTCTTGACCTCGTCGAGCGCCTGCGCGTACGCCACGCTCGTTAGCGCCGGCGGCGCCTGGGGGCGGAACTGCGATCCGCTCTTCAAGACGAACGGTGTCACCTGGCCCCAGGTCGTGAAGACGGGGATGGGGAAGTTGGGCGGCGTCGGCCGGTAGTTGCCGGGCTGGGTGCCAGGCGTGAAGGGCGGCGGCACGGCGGCGGACCCGTCGCTCGCGCGCAGCTGAAGGATCTTTGCCGCAACCGCGTCACCGACCTCGATGCCGTGCTGCTTGTCGGCGCCATTTTGGATCATCGCGAGCTGACCGTCGGCCAGTTGTGCCAGCTCCCCTTTGAAGCCGGGATAGAGTGCCGCCAGGGTGGCATGACCGGCTTCGATCGCGGCCGCATCCGGTCGCGCCCCGTGGGGTGCCTTGACGGAAACCAGCAGCGGTGAGGCGCCGTGGGTGATGGAGACGACGGCGTCGTCGATCGCCGCATGCAGCATGGCGTAGCTGCGAGTCGGGTGAATCGTAGCCGGCTGCGCGCCCGGCGTTTGAAGGATCTTGAGCAACTCCTGGTTCCAGGCGATGACGCTGGCGCCAGAGATTTTGGCATTGCGGTCGACCGTCGCCATTGACGCCGAGCTGGCAAGCACCGTGCTGGTCGCCGCGACGCCGACGGCGATGGCGGCCAGGGACGCGATGATCGGGATCGATTTCTTCATGGGTGTTCTCCTTTAGGGCTGCAGGCCGGGGGTGGCCGCCAGCCATTTGCCGCCGAAAGCGACGACGCCCTGACCGCTGGTCGCGCCCGCCGCCTTGTCACCGGCGAAGGTGTACAGCGGCCAGGTGTTGTACGTGATCTGCTCGCCGCCGGCGCGCATCACGAGGCCGAGCTGGCCGGTCACACCGGCGCCGCCGGTCGGATTTCCACCTGCCGTGAGCGACGGCGGCCAGTAGGCGGTGCAGGCGCTGCTGCTGCACACGATCTTGCCGCCGCGCTCGGGCAGGAAGTAATAGAGGGTGCGGCCTTGCGCGTTGGTGAGGATGGTGCCCAGCTGGGCGTTGGACGTCGCGAGCACGCTCGCGGCCGTGGCGGGCGTCGCAGCCGGTGCTGGAGTGGGAGCCACCACGGAGGGCGCCGGCGCCGCCCCCGTGGACGAAGGTGCCGGCGCCGCACCGTAGAGTCCGCCTGGCGCGCCGCAGGCGGCCAGAAAAATGGGAAGTCCGACGATCCACAACAGGCGTTTCATGATTTGTTTGCCTCCTTGACCCGCGTCGTGTCAGTAGCCGTATCCGGATGCGCCGGATCCAGACGAGCCCGATCCAGCACCCGAGGTCGCCGCGCCGGGACCGCCCATGGGCTGCAGGCTGCCGAGCAGTCCGTGCTTCTCGCCACCGACGCCGGCCGTAAAGAAGAGGGTGTTGGGGTCGCCCGTGATCTGGCCATTGCCGAAGGCCAGACCCCAGAGACCTTCGACCGTCAGTGTCTTGCCGTGCTGGTCGTTGAGCGAACCGAGGAGCTTTCCCGACCCGGGATCGAAGGCATTGATCTTGCCGTCGCCGAAATTGCCGACCAGTAAGTCATTGCCGAACCTGCCGAAGCCCGCCGGAGCCAGGGCAATTCCCCAGGGCGAGTTGAGGACGCCGCCGGAGATCAGCCGGTTGAGGAGCTTGCCGTTCAGGTCGTAGACGTCGACGTAGCCATTGCCGGCGCCGGCGACATCATCGTGCTTTTCGCCGTTTTGCCTGGCATAAGTCACGAAGAGCTTGCCGTCGAGCGTCGCGACGTCGAAGGGCGCGAAGTCCGCGGGGATCTTGGGATCCGAAAACGAGCCGGGCTTGTTGACCCGCTGAAAGTTGGTGTCGAAGACGTCGATCGAGTTCTCTCGGAAGTTGGCGGCGAACAGCTGAGGCTGCGAGCCGTCGGTCGCGATCGCCAGCCCTTTGTAGACCGCACCCTCGGAGGAGTTGTCGGCCGCGATGATCGCGCCGGCGGCGTTGGCCGCCGGGCTCCAGCCTGCGATCGTGCCGTCCTCGGTCGCGAAGAGGAAGAGGCTTGGCCCGGACGCCGCGCCCTGGCGAACGACGAAGCCCGATGTCCCGTTGAAGACGACGCCGGTTGGTGCGCCGGCGGCGTCGGGGGCGCGCCCGGACGGAGTCGGGATGGTGACCGCCCCAGGGGCCCCAGGGAAGGGCGCGCCGGTTCCGGTGTAGAGGGTCGACACTCCGGTGCCGTTGTCGGCGATCCAGAATGGCGTTCCCGGACCCGCGACGATGCCCCAGGGATTGATCAGTTTCGAGTCGGTGACAGGCGCCGTGCCCTTGACGTCGGACACGATGTTGGTCTGGAGGTAGGAACCTCCAGGCGCGGCCGCCGGCGATCTTTGGCTCAGCAGGACACCGAGCCCAACGATTACGACGAGGATCAGCGCGCTAAGGCCGACGATTCGAGGAGACCGTAAGACGTGCGCGGGCATTTGGCTCGTCTACCTCGCCAGCTCGGACTCGGCGAGCAAGGTGATGGCGTCCTGTGTCGCCTGCTCGAGGACCGCCTCGATCTCCAGGTTGATATCGACCTCGTCGCCGACGAGGAGGCCGCCGCTCTCCAGCGCACGGTTCCACTGGAGGCCGAAGTCCTTCCGGTTCAGCGTGGTCCGCGCGCTCACGCCCGCCCGTCGGTTGCCGAATGGATCGATGCCATCGCCGGCGGCGCGGGCATGGAGCGTCACTGGCCTGTCGACGCCGCGCATGGAGAGCACGCCGACGACGGCGTAGTGGTCCTTAGCGGTCTGGCTGATCGCCGTACTGTGAAAGACGATCTCCGGATACCGCTCGATATCGAAGAAATCGACGCTGCGAAGGTGATCGTCGCGGACCTGGACCCCGGTGTTGACCGTGGACGGGTCGAGGCGGGCAACAATCACCGTCTTCAATGGATCCAGGTCATCGGTGTCGACGGTGCCGCTGGCCACCACCATGTGGCCGCGGACCTTGGTGAACATGTGGCGGACCGAGAACTCCGCCTGGCTATGCGTCGGGTCGATGGTCCATTTCATGCGATCGCGCTCCTTGAGAAAAAGGTGGATGAAGTTCGTGGGCAAGAATCTCGCTCGCTAGTTAGTTATTCCAAAAGCGTGCGATGTACCCGGGTCGACGAAGGCGAATACGGTCGGGGTTACATTCGCCGCGTGGCCGGGGCGAGCGAGAGTTCGATGACCAGCATGCCCAGCGACATCGCCAGCAGGATCGGAAGCTGCTGAAAGATGCCGAGCAGGATGCCGGCGGCCAGGAAGTAGGCGTGGATCATCAGGCGGGGAAGGAGAGGCATGCGCCATGGACGCGGCAGCCGGCCCTCCGCGGTTCGGATCCCGTACCCGGCCAGCACGACGAACAGGGCCAAGGTGAACAGGAAGGTGGGAAAGCCGCCGGTGGGTCCTCCGAAAAATCGCTGCTGCAGGACGATGAAGGGGACCAGCGCGAGCAGCAACGTCAGGTAGGCAGGGATCGGAACAAGCCACTGCAGCCACGGCCAGGCAGACCCTGCCGGGGCGTGAGCGCGAACCCATCGGGTCCAGGCGCTGAACCCCAGGGCGACAAACAGCCACCCGTAGAAGTTGCCTGCCGGGACGCCGAAGAAGCCCGCGTGGAGCGGGATGTTCCAGTGCCAGAGCCCCTGCCGGATGGCGATCGCGTCGAGCGAGAGGTCGAGCAGGATGGCGAACACGGCATCGGCGAAGGGCGCCAGCCGCGCTGGGATGCCGAGCCGGTCCGACATGAACATCGAGGAGGTGATGATCATCGCCCAGGCGAGCGCGATCGCCACCGGGACCGAGCCCAACTTGATGAAAAATCCCTGGTTATAGGCGTAGGAACCGAAAATCGTGATATCGCCCTGCTCGAGAAGCAGGCCAAAGGGGACGGCACTGAGCAGCTCGAGGAGACGCTGGCGGCCGCCCCTGCGATAGGCAAAGCGCGCAGAGAGCACGAACAGGATCAGCATCACGACCTCGACCAGTCCAAAAAGGATGCGTGGCATGGTGCTGAGCCTAGGCCCGTCCGAGGGCTTCGGATGATTCAATCTGCTGGAGAACGGTTCGGAGCAACGCGCTGAGAGTCGACTGCTGCTCCGGTTCCAGGGCCTGACTCAGCATCCGGAGGTGGGTGGCGACGAACACCGGGAAGGCCGCCCGCACCAGACTACGCCCGGCGTGGGTGAGTTCGACGACTACGGCGCGGCGGTCGTCCCGATCGCGATGTCGTCGAAGCAGCCCGGTGCGCTCGAGTTGATCCATCCGGCCGGTCAGCCCGGCACCGGAAAGCATGAGGCCACGCGCCACCCGGGAGGGCGATCGGCGGTAGGGTGGCCCGGCGCGATAGAGCGAGGCCAGCACCTGGAAGCCGGCGTGCGTGACGCCGAATCGCGAGAAGACGGTCTCGGCCTCGGTATTGATGGACAGGGCGATCCTCGCTATTTTGCGACTGGTTCCATCAAGCGACGCACCAGGGTCGCCGGCCGTGACCAGTCGCCCGAGCAGCCGATCGAGGGAATGCACGGAGTCCGCCCCAAGCGTACGCACCAGACGCTGCTGGTTTCGCCGCCAGCCTGCGCCGGCCACGGCGACCATTTCGGAGCCCCGGTGGGTCAGCGATACCTGCACCCGCCGCCGGTCGTGACGCTCGCGGGAGCGGGCGGCGAGCCCAAGCGCGACCAGCTGGTCGACCAGACCGGTGATGCCGGCGGAGGACATCTGTCGTCCTTTCGCCAGGAGTGTTGGTGATAGCTGGTGGGCGGCACTGCCGTGCAGCGCCAGCAACACCTCGAACCCCGACGGCGTGAGTCGGTACCGCTCGAGGTGGTCGTCGGCGCTCCGCTCCGTATAAAGCGCAATTCGTGTAACCCGTCCCGTAATCCCGATCGGGCTGGCATCGACGCTCGGATGGACGCGTCGCCACTCGTCCAGGATTTCATCGACGTGGTCGCCCTCGCGCGTCGCCATGGTGTTTATCCTACGATATCTCGTTCTCGAACGAGACTTTTGACATCGAGATACTATGGTGCTACGGTGCGAACGCAATGCTCATTTCGGACGACAACCTATCGACATTGCCAATCGGTGATCGCAACCCGGAAGGCGCGCAACTCCTCTTGATTCACGTAATCGGTCAGGCGGTCGAGGATCATGGCATGCAGGCCTGGCGTGATGAGGTCGACGCCTTCTTCTCGGGACCAGCCTTTGGGCGCTATTGCGTCCTGCTTGGATGGAATGAGGACTGGGCCCGCCGCCGAATTCAGGGCTTCGTCGCGCGGCGGCGGCCGGCCCGCCACTAGCCGCTGGCCCTCCAGAATACGAAGTTTGACACTAAGGTAGCTAGTACGCTAGCGTCTTAGTATCGAGTATTTCGCTAACGAGATATTCCAATGCTTAGCGAGGAGGCTACATGAAGACCTGGAAGGTATTGATCGTCGTTGCCGGAAGCGCCCTGACGCTCGCCGCCTGCGGCGGCGGCGGCAACACTGCCGGCACGGCCACTAGCGACGCCGGCTGCACCGTCAAAGGGAACACAACGGCGGCCGTCACCCCGGCGATCGTCTCGAACATCGTTCCCGATCCCAACACCGTTGGCCGCTTCACCCCCAACAATATGACGGTCAAGGTCGGCCAGGCCATCGAGTGGGATTGGCAGGACCCCAACGTGGCGCACACGGTGACCTCCGATGACGGCACCAGCTTTGATTCCTGCCTGCAAAACAAAGGCTACAAATTTGTGGTCACCTTCAACCAGGCCGGCAAGTTCCCATACCACTGCACCATCCATCCGCTGATGATCGGCACCATCACGGTGACCGCCTAGGCGGGCCGAGCAGGCAGCCGTGGAAGATCGTCAGCGACGAGCCGACCGATGGATCGAGCGGTCGAGCGTGCGCATCGGCACCGTCGAGCCGGAGTGGTGGCTGCGGATGATGTGCGGCCAACTCGCCCAGGAGGACTCCGTCCACCAGCGGCCCGGAACCGTGCGCATCGGATGGCTCGGCCTTCTATCACGGCGTATCGGACGCCGTCTCTCGTGAATTGGTGGACGTCCATCCGGATCGCGTTCGGGGTCATCTGGCTAATCGACGGTGTGTTGGAATGGCAGCCGGCCGACTTCCACAACTTGTTGCAATTGATCACGGCTATGAGTCAGGGTCAACCAGCCCCGCTGGCCGCCGTGATCAGCGCCGGTCAGGCGGTGGTCGCGATCAATCCCATCCTGGCCAATGCGATGCTCGCTGCGCTCGAAACGGCGATCGGCCTCAGCCTGATCACCAACCGCCTGACCCGATGGGCACTCGCCGTGAGCGCCCTGCTCGCGGCCATGATCTGGGTGTTCGGCCAGGGGCTGGGGATGGTCTTTATGGCCGGCGCCACAGACATTCAGTCGGGCCCGCTGTACATCCTCGTCAGCCTGATGCTGCTCAAGGCGTTGCCCGCCAAGACGTATCGCCGCGCGTATCTCCCTTTGCGCTGATTGTCACGGGACGCCCTTCCGCCTCCCCGGTTGCGGCCTCCCACCCCTCCACCGGGACCCCTATCCCCAGGGGGTCCCGGGTTTTCCTTTTTCGATCGCCTGTATCCCGGCGCGTATCGATAGCCGGTGGAACACGGCCAGCTTGGCGTTCTCGTCATCCGATCACCTGAGGTCCACGTGGTCGAGGGCGCCCTGTATACCGACTGGGAAACGATCTACCAGGAGAACGTGGTCAAGGTCTATCGCCTCATGTTCGCGCGGGTCGGGAACAGGCCAGACGCCGAGGACCTGACGTCGGAGGTCTTCGTAAAGAGCCTGCCGAATCTGACCCTGCCGTTGCCAGTCGTCCAGGTCCATGCCTACATCAACGTCGCGGTTCGTAGCGTGCTGGCGGATCACTGGCGCCGGCACTACGGTGCTCCGCTAGCGGATGTCGAGGTAGAGAACATCGTCCAGCCCAACGACATGACGCCCTCCGAGGAAGGGTCCGGTCGCGCCGGACGCATCCTCGCGCTGCTGCCCGACCGCTCGCGTGCGATCCTCGAACTGCGCTTCCTGCGCGGCTGCTCGATCAAGGAGGCCGCTCGCGAGATGGGCGTCAGCCCGGGCAACGCGAAGATCCTCCAGTATCGTGCGCTTCGTCTCGCCGCTGAAGTCGGACAGAGGATGTTGTCATGAGATGTCGTGTCGAACGGATTGCCGCCTTCGTGGACGACCTGGTCCACAACAGCCGACCGTGCCGATTCAAGGCCTCGCCCGAGGAGATGGTTGCGCTTCGCGCGGCCGCGGAACTGGCCTCGGTGCGGCCCGGCGCCGATCGTCCCGACCGCCAGTTCGTCGAGGACGTCTATGCCTACATCAGCGTGACCGTCCGGAGGATGTTCCCTTGAGGGGTCCAGTCGACCGCATCGCCGCCTACGTGGATGACTTGATCCACAACCGGCGGCCGCGCCGATTCAAGGCCTCAGCGGACGAGATGCGGGCCCTGCAGGGAGCCGCGGCGCTGCGCTCCGCTCAGGCCGGCGCCGATCTTCCCAACAGCGATTTCATCGAGCGCCTCGGCCGGCAACTCCGGTCGCAGATGGAACCGAGGCGTGTTCACGAGTCGGTCTCGCGTCGTGCCTTACTCCGGACGGCCGGATTTGCGGCCGCCGCCGGCGTGGCCGGCGCCGTCATCGAGCGAACGATTGCGGCACAACCACTCGGACAGCAGTCGACGCTGATGCCCGATCACGGAACCTGGCGGGCGGTTGCCGCTGTCGCCGACGTGCCAGCCGGGCAAGCGCTGCGTTTCTCCAGCGGTCCCGTCGAAGGTGTTGTCGTCAACGACAGCGGGACGATAAAGGCGGTGTCCGCGGTCTGCACCCACCAAGGATGCCTCCTCCTTCTGGATGCGGCTGCGCACCGCCTTCGTTGTCCCTGCCATCCGACGGTCTTCTCGACGACCGGCAAGCTGCTCTCCTACCAGCTGGCGACGCCGCCGGCCAACCTGCCGACGTTGCAGGCGCGCGTGCGCGACGGCCAGATCGAGGTCCTGGTCGTCTAACGGTGCCCTTGTATCCCGGGTCGTATTCGTGAGTGTTATGAAAGCAGAGCTTCGACCCACCAAGATCCGACCCGACCAACGCGCACGGCGACTTCCGGCCAGCGGGAATACCGCGCTCGCCGCCTCCGCGCTCATCCAGACGGCCTTAGGCATCGAGTTCATTCTGTCTGGCCTCAATAAGTTCGCCGATCCGCGCTACGTGCAGAATTTCAATCAGTTCGTCAGCTCGAATCCAGGCACCCAGAGCGGGATCCTTTCCGGGCTGGTCAAAGGACTGGTTTTGCCGAACGTCGCCTTTTTCGCCACATTGCTCGAGGTCATTGAACTCTCCTTGGGCAGCGTCCTGCTGCTAGGTGCCATCGAGGTTGGCCGCCGCAGGCTTTCTGGACGCGTCGGGCGCGAGCTGGGATATGAGGCGCCGGTCGCATTGGTTAGTGCCCTCGCCGGATTGGCGGTTGCCGGGTTGTCGCTGTCGATTGCTGTCCTCATGGGCGAGCAGCTCCCGACGATCATGCCCGGGCGTGCCTTCACCACCGCGATTCC
>Ga0070697_100001883_pt1 | contig 16039 bp, 10 predicted proteins | sample KBSK1501metaG_FD_65475 | JGI IMG/M metagenome (GOLD analysis project Ga0070697, IMG submission 65475) | Corn, switchgrass and miscanthus rhizosphere microbial communities from Kellogg Biological Station, Michigan, USA - KBS K1-50-1 metaG | ecosystem: Host-associated > Plants > Roots >...
GCCATCGCCTTCCGGAACATCAAAATCCGTCCGCTTCACTGAGGTGTGACGTTCGCCAGAGCTCCGGCCAAGCTCGGCCGCAATTCGACGAGCTCAGATTCTTGCCAGCGACAGGTGGCCTTCGCGGGATTGGAGCGCCTTGCGCTACACTGACGGTCTTTTCGCAGCCGCAAGGGAGACGTGATGGCGACGCTGCCGATGCCGTCTGCAGAGGTCGTGTTCGATACGCTGTTTGCCTATCAGCGGTCGGCGGCGCTCAAAAGCGCGATCGACCTCGACGTGTTCACCTCGATTGATCGCGGCGACAAGACGACCGCGGCGATTGCGACCCGGTGTGGCGCGTCAGAACGTGGCATCCGGATTCTGTGCGACTATCTATCGACCATCGGACTCCTCACCAAGTCCGACGGTACGTATCACCTCACGCCGGAATCGGCGTCGTTCCTCAGCAAGCGGTCCCCGGCGTATCTCGGCACAACAGCGCGATTCCTCCTGCGGCCGGAGTTGAAGCACAACTTCGAGGAGCTGACCGCGGCGGTCCGGTGCGGCGGTGTGCCGCCGGCGGGTGACAATAACGTCGCTGATGAAAACCCGATTTGGGTAGAGTTCGCGCGTTCGATGGGACCGATGATGGTCCCCGCCGCGCACGCCATCGCCGACCTGGTCGCGGGGACATCGGGAGCGCTGAAGGTGCTCGACATCGCGGCCGGTCATGGGTTGTTCGGCATCACCATCGCCCAACGCAATCCGCGAGCGGAGATCGTCGCTGTGGACTGGCCGTCGGTGCTGGCTGTCGCCGGCGAGCATGCCCGTTCCGTCCAGGTGCAGGACCGTTATCGCGCTCTACCCGGCGATGCCTTTAGAGTGGACTTCCCCAGCGGTTTCGATGTGGCACTCGTGACCAACTTCCTGCATCATTTTGATTCGCCGACGTGTACGAATTTTCTCAGGAAAGTCCATGCGGCATTGACACCGGGCGGCCGCGTCGTCCTGCTCGAGTTCGTGCCGAATCCGGATCGCGTGTCCCCGCCGGTCCCAGCCCGCTTCAGTCTGACCATGCTGGCCGGCACGCCGGGCGGCGACGCATACACCTTCGCGGAACTGCAGCAGCAACTCGAAAGCGCGGGCTTCCGCAACGTGTCTGCGCACCCTCTGCCGACGCCCGAGACGATCCTGCTGGCACAGAAGTAAACGAGCGGCGCCCGCGCTCCGGGACCGGCGCGCTGTTGGCGCCGGGCAGGTCGCCGCTGCGGAAACACGACGGCGAGCGAGAGGCCGGCCTCGAGCGCCATCTCGATCGCATCTCGGGCCTCCGATCGGGTCGGATGGCAGACCGGACGGTCAGGTCAGCCCGAACCGATCCCTGGCGGCCAACCTTGCGCAGAACGGTTGTGGATGTGATACTCCGGGGATTCGAGGTTCGTCGTGGTCTCCGGACAGGCGTCTTCAACCGTCTCCTGACGTTCAAAGTTGACCTGGGCGAAAGACTTGGAGGAATCATGTCGAGAAAGCCACTGTTGCCCCTGACGGCGGCCGCGTTTCTCTGCTGCTTCGTCTTCTCGGTCAGCCCTGTGCAAACACAAGGGCGCGGACAGGGCCGCGGCCAGGCTCTGGTGTTGCCGGACGGACCCGGGAAAGAGGCCGTCCAGGCCCAGTGCACGAAGTGCCATGGACTCGGCCTGATCGGCAACTCAGGCGGGTTCACGAAACGAGGATGGGAAGAACTTTTCGGCACGATGGTCGCGCTACCGAACGACCAGAAAACTGAAGTGGCGGAGTATCTTGCCAAGAACTTCCCGGAGCAGCCGAGGCCGGCCCCCGTTGTGATTCCCGGCCCCGTGAACGTGTCCATCCACGAGTGGAACGTGCCCACGCTGGGCTCGCGACCTCATGACCCGGAGCCGGGGCCGGACGGCAGCATCTGGTGGACGGGCATGTTTGCCAACGTGCTGGGGCGCTTCAATCCAAAGACCGGCGAGTTCAAGGAATACCCGGCGAAGACACCTGCATCCGGACCCCACGGTCTCGAGTTGGACAAGGACGGCAATCTCTGGTTCACCGCCAACTCGAAGGGCTACATCGGAAAGCTCGATCCGAAAACCGGCGACATCACGGAATACAAGCTCCCGGACGACGTCCGCGATCCGCACACGCCGCTCTTTGCTCCGACCGGCATGCTCTTTTTCACCGCGCAGAACTCCAACTACGTCGGACGTCTCAACCCGAGCAACGGCGAGATCAAGGTCGTCAAGACTCCGACGGAGCGAGCGAACCCGTACGGCATGGTGATGAGCTCCAAGGCCGTTCCGTTCGTCTGCGACTTCAACACGAACAAGATCATCAGGATCGATCCCGTCACGCTCGCCATCAAGGAATACGAGCTGCCGAGTCCGGAGAGCCGGCCCCGGCGGATCGCGATCAGCCCTGACGACATCATCTGGTACGCCGACTACTCCCGCGGCTACCTCGGTCGGCTCGATCCGAACACCGGCAAGGTGTCGGAATGGCCCTCTCCAAGCGGTCCAAAGTCTCAACCGTACGGCATCACGTATCTGAAGGATGCGATCTGGTACGTCGAGTCAGCGATCAGGCCGAATGTGCTCGTACGGTTCGACATCAAGAGTGAAAAATTCCAGAGCTGGATCATCCCCGGCGGTGGCGGAGTCGTGCGAAACATCAAGGCGACCGACGATGGGAAAATCGCGATGGCAGAGAGCGGCGTCAACAAGATCGCGCTGGTGGAGATAGGAGGCAACGGCAAAACTCAATAGCACGCTCTCGAAGTTGACTGATCAGGGATAACGCGTATCGTCCGCGCTCTCGAAGTTGACTGACCAGGGATAACCGCGTATCGTCCGCGCGAGGTCAGATCCATGCGCAGATACAGGCCTACCCACCGAATGGATCGAGCTTCCCCACAGTGGCGCTGAACGGAAGTCCAGCGATTCAACAACCGCTCCCAATCCACCGAATCAGCAGTCCAATAGGATTTCTGCGGGAAAGGCGGACACTTCGGTGCGCACGCCATGACTGTGTATTGCCTGACGGGCCTTGTGAAAATCCGGACCGCGCATCTTGGTGACAACGAGCCGAGCCATGCCCCGTCAGCGCGCCGTGACGGGATGCACGCAGGGAGTCCTGGCGCACATCGGATGCGGCGGACACCGCGGGCGGCCGCGCTGCGGGGCAGGCTCGGGGTCGCCGGAGGACTCTCGGCGACCTCGCACAATTGGTCTCGTTACTCGCTCACGGCGGCCGGGTGTCGGCCCGCGAGTGGGTTCGATTCTGCGATCCGCCCGTCGACTGAGTCTGCGCGCGTGGTGTCAGCAGACCCCCGACGAACTCGAAGACGGCGTCGCTCCACCCCTGTCGACCGGGCAGCCTTGTCACATGCGCAGCGGGTAACTTCGAGAGCGCACCCACCGGCACACACGCGCGATGGCTCTGCACGATGATGGCGACATCGACGTGCTTCAGCCAGGTCACGTCGTCCTCGCTATCGCCGAAGCCGATTATGAACGGGTCGTCCCACGCCTGCCTCCAGATGGCCTTCAACATGCGCAGGCTCCCGGCGCAACCGGCGGTCGCCGTCACGAGGTAGTGATGTGCGCCGGCTCGCCAGCAGCGCAGACCTCGCCGCCGGAGTGCCTTGAACAGGCGACTGCGCATCGCGTCCTTCTCATCGACGATTCGAAACAGCTCGGTGTACTCGCGCAGCTTCGCGAGCTGCGCCTCCACGGTCGCGACCCTGAGCTCCTGCGCCACCTCTTCGATCGACAACTCCGCGAAGCAAACGACCTCCATGTTCAGCTCGCGGCAGGTCAGCCTCAGTGCATCCACGACTTCGTGGTACCGCCTGCCGAACTCGATCACGCCGCCGCCCACGGTCGGCCGTGCCCGATCCCGGACGAATTCAAAGGAGCCGTGCGGGAGGAAGAGGGCGCTTCCGTTTTCGCTCATGAACGGCGTGAGTATCTGCAGCGTCTGGCGGAGCCGTTCGATTTCGGCGCGAGTCCGACTCGAATTGATCACGAGCGGAATCCCACGCGCGGCCAGAAAGTCCAGGGCCGCCCGCTCGTCGGGCAGTGAACGTGTCCCGGGCTCGAGCAGGCTGCCATCGATATCCGTGACAACGACGATTCGCTGCGCCATCCCGGCGGCGGGCTGGGCAAACTGTTGCCGCCACCAAAGAGGTTTGTCGACAGACATGATGGACCCTCGTGGAGACCTCGACCTGAGCGGCCCGGCGCCATCACGGCGCCGACGCTCCAAGTCTAGGAAAGAACGACGCCCGGCGTTGTCCGGCCGAGACGGTATTCTTCGGGTCGCAAGAGGGGACGAGCGAGATCAACCGGACGGCGGGGTTAAGATCACCGAATGGTGCGCCCGCCCCGGACCATCAAAACGGCGTTACTGGCTGGCTTCCTGGTGATCTTTACTGTATGGCTGGCGTCGACCTCGTACTTCACGGGGCACCTCGCCGACTCGCAAGCGCGAAGCGCGGGCATTCACGCGCGGTTCGTGCGCGGTCAGGAGTTGCTGTTCGCAGTCCGCAGCCAGGTGCTCCTCGGCTCCATCTATGTCCGGGATGCATTGATTGAGGTCAACGCGCAATCCACGGCGGCAGCGGCCGCCCGCGATCAACTGCGCACCCTGCAGGCGCAGGTAAACGAGGAGCTCTCACAATATGAGGCGATTGACACGGCAGTCGACGGCCCGAGCTGGACGCGGCTCGAGGATGAGCTTCGAGATTACTGGGAGGCCGCGGTGCGCCTGGTTGCATCCGAACCCGACGGCCCGATGGCGAAACCACAAAGGCAGCTTCACACCGAAGTCATTCCGAAGCGTGATGTGATTCTGCAGTTGTCCGAGGAGATCCGCCAGGTGATGGCAAACGCCTTCAGCCGGGAGCAGGAGGAACTCAGCCAGTCGAGCCGGCAGGTGCGCCGGCGCATCTGGGAAACGACGGCTGTCGCCGTCATCTTCGGGCTGGCAATCGCGATCGCGTCGACCTGGCACGTCGGCCGACTCGAGGGCACCATTCGTGAAGGCCATGCCGAGGCGGTTCGGAACCGGCAAGAGCTCAAGCGCCTGTCAGGAAGGCTCGTGCGCGCTCAGGAAGACGAGCGCCGGACAATCGCGCGCGAGCTTCACGACGAGATCGGGCAGGCGTTGACGGCGGTCGACGTCGAGCTCGCCCTGGCAGAGTCGACGGTTGGCACCAATGGACGCGCCGCCGCACTGCACGAAGCACGATCGGTGACACAACGCGCCCTCAGCGGCGTGCGCGACCTGTCACAGTTGCTTCGGCCGTCCATGCTCGATGACTTCGGCCTTCCCGACACGCTCAAATGGTACCTGCGAAAATTCTCGGATCGCACAAGTGTCCGGACAGAGCTCATTGAGGATCGCCTCACCGAACGGCTTCCCATCGATGTCGAAGTGTGCGTCTATCGCACCATCCAGGAGGCCTTGACCAACGTGTCGCGCCACGCACAAGCGAACGCGTGCAGCGTCTTCGTGCAGCGCCTCTCGTCGTCATTGATCGTGACGGTCGAGGACGATGGCGTTGGATTTCGGATCGACGGAAATGCCCGTATCCGCCGCGACGGGCTTGGATTGGTCGGCATTCGCGAGCGCGTGGCGGACCTGGGCGGCACGTTTCGAATCGAAAGCAAGAGCGGCAAAGGCACTCGCCTCACGATCGAGCTTCCCCTGATGGACGCGGAGCACGCGTGAGATGGCGGCCATACGGATCCTCCTGGCCGACGATCACACGCTCGTTCGCGAGGGGGTGCGCAAGATTCTCGAAGCGCAGCCGGGCTGGGAGGTGATCGGCGAAGCCGCCGACGGCCGCGAGGCCGTGCGTCAGGCGCTCGACCTCAGGCCGGATCTCGTGATCCTCGACCTCGCCATGCCGACACTGGGCGGCGTCGACGCCATCCAGCAAATCATCCGGCGGCTGCCCTCCGCACGCGTGCTCGTGCTGAGCATGCACGCCGACGAGGTGTATGTGACGCGCGCGCTCAGGGCCGGCGCGCACGGTTACCTGCTGAAGGATTCTGCCGGCACGGACTTGCTGCGCGCGGTCAGCGCGGTGACCCAAAACAAATCGTTCTTCAGCCCGGCGGTCTCCCGGGTCATGCTCGACGACTACGTGCGCCAGCTCGCGGAGCGGGGCATTACCGATCGCTACGACACGCTCTCAGAACGGGAACGGGAGGTGTTCCAGCTCATTGCCGAAGGGCGCGTGAACAAGGAAATCGCCGAGATCCTCCATCTCAGCCCGAGCACGGTCGAAACGCACCGCGCGCGCATCATGGAAAAGCTCGACGTGCACAGTGCGGTTGAAATCGTGTTATACGCCGTGCGCAAAGGCATTATTTCCTGAGCGGCTGCGGTTGACGTCGGCAGCCAAGGCGAGGGGCAAGCGCACGGACAGCACGCTGCCCGACCCGGGCTCGCTGCGCACGTCGATGCTTCCCCCGTGCGCTTCTACAATCTTCCGCGTGACTGACAGACCCAGGCCGGCACCGCCGATGGTGCCGACGTTTTCGCCGCGCCTGAACGCCTCGAAAATCCTCGTCCGATCGGCCGCTGTCATCCCGATGCCGTGATCGGTGACCGACAGCACGGCCGTCGTGCCGTCGCGCTCCAGTACGACCTCCACGTCGCTCGAGTCGGGCGAGTATTTCACGGCGTTGCTGAGCAGATTGTTCAAGACTTGCTCCATGCGCAACGCGTCGCATTGCACGGGAACGGGTTGGTTCGGGAGCATCAGCTTGAACACCCGCGCTGAGGATTCCTGCTGCCCTTCCGCCACGGGCGTCACGATGTCCCGCAAGTCGCAGTCTGCGAGCTGAAGGTCCAACCGGCCGGCTTCAATTCGAGTCCGGTCGAGCAAATCACCGATCATGTGTTCCAATCGCGCGACCTGACGCCGAACGCGGTCGCGGATACGCGACGGATCGGAGGGCTGCCGATCGAGAAGCGCGACAGCCACCTGAAGCGCGCCGACCGGGTTGCGCAAGTCGTGAGCGACGCCGCCGATGAAGGCAAGCTGTTGCTCGCGCTGCCTCCCGAGCGACGCGGCCATGTCGTTGAAGGCGACAGCGATCTGGCGGATCTCGCTCGGGCCCCGCTGTGCCACGCGCGCCGCTTCATCACCCTTGGCAAAGCGCTCAATCGCTCTACTCACCGTCACCAGGGGCTGAAACGCGCTGCGCCAGAGCCAGGCGAGAAAGCCGGCGACCCCGGCGATCAGAACGACGACGGCGATGATGCCCGTGATGTTGGCGAGCCGGTTCCATGAGGCCGCAGCAGCCATCGCGCGCCGCGCGTCCTCGTCTTCGCGGGCAACGACGCTCCGGAGCGCGCGAACCACGGCGTCGAACCTGGACTCTCGTTCGGCCGGCGTCGATGCGGCGGCGACCGACGCGATCATCTCGTCGAGCCGTTGAATATCTTCGCGAAGCTCGGGCTCGGATGTATCACGGAGCCGGCTGATGATGTCGATCGCCGTTGGCGATTCGGGGTCGCCCGTCTGACGCACATGCTGCAGCGCGTACGATTCGAGCTCCATCAGGAGGTGTACTCGTTCCGCTGCTCCACCGAGCTTGATGCTGGTTTGATTCAGCGCGGAAGTCAGGATGACGAGCGCGAGGGCCACACCAATTGCCAGTGACCCGACCCCGGTCATCACGACGGTAAGCGTCGTCCGCAGTCTCACGGTGCACCTCGCCGTGTTGTTTTTGATCCAGCTGAACAGATGAGCGAGTGTTCGAAGGCTCGGATTCAATGACAACTTTAGATGTCGCAGCATGCCCGTGGGCATCAGGTGGAAGCGGTAATCTTCGCGTCCACGGACGGGAGACCGCCGGTGTCGCCCCGCAACTATTCTGTCGTCGCACCTGCAGCTCATCGAAAAAGACGTAACGACCCGGCTCATGCCTGCTCGGAGCGAACCTCGAGGCATCTCGAACCGTGCGAGCACGTGTCCAGTGGTTGCGGTCTGCAAATACCGCCTTCGCCCGATACCGTTGGAACAGGACTTCTTTACCTAGGATGCCTGCAAGGCACAGCCGGCCGCGCAGGTGATCACCTCACCAGTCGATACAGACGGCACTCCCCTTCTTCCCAGGTTGAGGTGGCGACGAACTGAAGGCGCGGCTGGGCCTCGGCGGCGGCCACCACGCGGGGAAAGGTGTTCCGGTAGTAGCCTTCGTGAAGCACGAAGTACTTCGTTCCCAGCCTGGTGAATGCGTCGAGGGTGTCGTCTGCGGGAAACTCCCGACTGGCCGAGACGAGAGACGCGTACCACGGGGGCTCGAAGCCACTCGCTCCATTGACGATCGGATGCCAGTGAAACGTGGAGAGATAGACATATACCGGGCCGCCATTGCCGGGCATCGGCAGGTCCGCGAGCACGGCGTGATCGGGCGCTCTCGTATAGATATCGGGCGCGTGGGTCCAGAGGGGTTGAAGCTCGAGCGACGGGCGCAGATCGACGAGCACGGCGATTGCAATCGCCCAGACCGTCACGCGTCTCGGCCAGACCGATCCAATGAACTGCGTGAGGCGGCCGACTGCCATACCCGCCAGCAGCGCCAGATACATACCTGCCACGGCTCGAAATCGTGCCGGCACTCGAAACCCCCGAAAGAGCGGCAGCTCGTTGAGCCAGGTGTAGAGGGTCCCATTCAGTCCGAGCGACGCATCAACGCTCGCGACCAGCGCCATCGCGGTCGGCGCCACCAGGGGCCCAAAGGGCGGGACAAGAGCGCCCGCGCCGATGACTGCGGGCAACGTTCCAGGGAAGAGCTCGAGTTCGCTGTTCTGACGCTCGTAGAGCGCCATGCCATATTCCACGCTGCGACGGCTCGACGTCAGATAGTGTCTGGGCGTTGCACTGTAGGCGCGGATCTCATCCTGGCTCCGTTCGCCAACCGTCGAGCGATTGGCCCGGTACGGGATCGTCACCAACACGCCGACCACGCCGACGATCAGAACGCCAAGGCCAAGCGAAGCACAGGCGCGGCGGGTGGGCCACCCGATGGACCAGATCCAGCCTGCGGCCACCACGACCAGCGAGACCGACAGGTAGGCGCCGTAGTAGAGCGAGCAGAGAGCCTGCAGCGACACAAAGATACCAGTCGCCGCGCCGTCGCCCGGGCGCGCGGCCGAGAGCGTGCGGAACAGCGCCAGCAGGGCCAGCGGCATCCAGCACGTGAACTGCAGCTCCAGGTGGCTGTAATGTGAAAATCGAAATGGGTCGAAGGCGAACACGAGCGCCGCGACCACGGCGGCGCCCGCGTGCTGCGTAATTGCGCGTGCGAGCGCAAACATGGCGAGGCCGGCCGCCACAAACGTCGTGAGGAACAGCGTGGTGTAGACGACCAGCACTGGCGCGCCGAGCCACAGCGCGGGCGCGGCAATGAGGCCTGGCACCAGCATCGCGTCGGAATACGCCAGCGTGCCGGTCGCCGGGTAGTAGATGTTTGCATCAAAGAGATGCGATGGGCCCCGCGGCACTTGATGGGCGATCCAGCTCAACCTCCACATGGAGAAGAGCGGATCGCCGAGATCCGGGACGCTCGTGAAGGCGAGCACCTGCTGGCGCAGGATCACAGCGGTCGCGACACCCATCGCGAGCGTGGCCCAGAGCCACTCCCGTTTCGACGGCCAGTCGAACACCAAACACGAAGCTCGGACCGGGTTCAGACTCAGCGGCCCAGGTCGAGTCGACGCCAAGCAGGAGATAACCCCGCGGACCGACAACACCGCGAGCGCGGCGAACGCCACCCAGGCGCCCGACGCCGCCGCAAGATGGAACGGGCCGACGCTCCACTCGACACCGCCGGCAACATCAATGCTGAACGCCAGCACGCCGAGAGCGGCCACGGCGGTGTCGGCGAGAGCGGCAAGACGACGGCCGCCACTTGTCGACAGCTGCCGCAGTAGTTGCAGCCCGCGCACCGCTCGATCGGCGGCTGAAGGACGGAGCACGACCACATGGCGAACCATCAGGACGATGACCGCAAGGAGGAGGGCGCGCGTCCCGGAACTCGCAGTCACCCGCACGGGACCGATATGCAATCGCACGCGGCCGGCGTACTGGATGAGCGGCGCCAGGCCGAGCAGCAAGAGGCACACAGTATCAGCGGCCAGGGCGAACCGGCGTTTCCAGGAGTGCGCGCTGTGAGACATGCGGGACATCCCGCGAGAGACGGGACGTCAATATACTAGTTCACCGGCCGAATCATCTTCGTCTTCGCGTCCTTCTCCACTACGGCCGACGGATCGTTCACTTCACCGTCACCGAGATCCGACGTCTTCGGCGATGCTGGAGAGAACACAGAGAAGGTCAGCCACCGAGAGACTATGAGGCACAGAGAAAAGAAGCTCTGTGTCTCCGTGTCTCTGTCGTTTGTTCGTCCGTGCGCTCAGCCGGCTCCCGTCGACCGGTTGATTTTGTGGTCGAAAGCACGTCAGGATCTGGCATGCTTTCGGCGTTGGTGTCGGCAATTCATTCGCGCCGGTCAGCATTCCGCGAGGTCGCCCGCGCATCGGACCGGGCGCGACGCCACCAGACTGAGGAGGCCAGGATGTCAACGCTGATCACCTTGGTGTTCCCGAGGACGCATTCCGTGCGGATGCCAATCGCAGCTCTCGCGCTGGCCGTTGCCTGCAGCGGCAGTGCCTGGGCGCAGGGCGGCGCGAGCGTTGGAGGCGTCGTGAAAGATCAGAGCGGCGGCGCGCTGCCGGGCACGACGGTCACCGTGCTCAACAGCGGCAACGGCGCGTCGCAGACGCTCGTCACGGGACCGTCGGGAAACTACCTGGCCGTCAACCTGCCGCCGGGGCAGTACCTGGTCTCGGCCGAGCTGAGCGGGTTCGCCATGACCAAGAAAGCGCTGACGCTCAACGTCGGCGTCGAGTCCACGGTCGACTTCGTTCTCGGCGTCGCGGCGCTGAATGAAAACGTCACCGTCACGGGAGAGAACCCGCTCGTCGAGGTGACGACTGCGACGCCCTTGTCCGTCGTCAACGGCGAACAGCTCGCCAGCCTGCCCGTACTCGATCGCAACTTCCTCGTCGTCGCGCAGATTCTCCCGAGCGCCGCCCCGATGAGCAACCTCGCGGTGTCGACGCGCTTTGCCGTGACGAAGTTCGGCGGCGTCGCCGATCAGCGGAACGGGTTCACCACCATCATCGACGGGACCACGGTCGACGACGCGACATGGGGCTCGCCGGTGATCAACATGACGCAGGACGCCGTGCAGGAATTCAAGGTGTTCCGCAATCAGTTCGACGCGCAGTTCGGAGCCGCGCTGAACGCCGTGGTCAACGTCGTCTCGAAGTCGGGCACGAACCAGTACGGGGGCACCGGGTACTACTTCGGCCGCGACAAGAATTTGAACGCGAAGAACGCCCTGGCGACCTCCGTGCCGCCGTTCAAGCAGTACCGGGTCGGCGGCACCTTCAGCGGTCCGATCGCGCTGAACAGGACGCACATTTTTTCGGCCGTCGAGTACCTCAACATCGACAGGGCGAACACGGTGGCGCTGCCCGCCAGCAACCCGTTCGCCGCGGCGCAGAACGGCAACTATCCGTTCACCGTCACCGAAAAGATCTTCGACACGAAGCTCGATCACCGCTTCACCAGCAAGAACTCGCTCATGGTGCGCTACGCGTACGACAACCAGCTCACGCCGAGCGGTGGCCCGGCCAACGCGAGCGGCACCATCGTGGACTACAGCCGATCGCACAGCGTGGTGGCCGAAGACAACTGGATCGTCTCGCAGAACAAGGTCAATACGTTCCGGTACGCGCTGCTCCACCACAACCTGTACACTCTGCCGGCGAACTTCGACCTCGCGATCAGCCGGCCGTCCTACAGCTTCGGGCAGAACGGCGTCGCGCCGCAGTACTTTCCGCGCACGAACCACAGCTTCTTCGAAACGTTCTACATCAACGCGGCGAAGCACGACGTGAAGATGGGCGGCGAGCTGACCCTCGCGTCGAGCAATTTCGAGGCGCACTTCACGGAGCACGGCAGCTTCAACTTCACCACCGATCTGCCCTTCAGCGTGAACGACTCGAGGACCTGGCCGCAGAGCTTCACGATGCAGACGCCCGGCTTCTACAACTACAAGTCGAAGCAGATCGCCGGCTTCATCCAGGACGACTGGAGGATTCACGACCGGGTGCGCTTGAATCTCGGCCTGCGCTACGACATCGACACGAATCTACGCAACAACGACTTCTATGACCTGCTGCTGGCGAACCCGCTGTACCGGGGTCTGGACTACTTCATCAGCAGCGATCGCGGCAACGACACGAACAACATCCAGCCGCGTCTGGGGCTCACGTGGGACACGCGAGGCAACGGCAGGCTGGTCGTCCGCGGCGGCTTCGGCCACTACGTGACCCGCAACCGGCCATGGTTCGACGAGACGGCCATGGACAAGGCGCTCGGCTCCGCCGTGCGCATCACGGACCCCGCCGCGCTCAGCCGCTTCCCCGACATCAACGGCGTGCTGAACGGCAAGAGCCTCGCCGACTACGTCGCGCAGGGCGGCGTCCGGTCGCTCTACCTGATCGACAACAACTACAACCTGCCCCACGCGCTCAACACCACCGGCGGGTTCGGCCTGCAGCTGAACAACGTCACGTCGCTCGACGTCGACGTCGTGCACGGATTTGCCGGCGATCAGCTCGGGACGACCGACAAGAACCTGCCGGCGACCGGCGCGGTCACGGCGGCAAACCAGCGCCCGCGGCCGCAGTTCAGCCAGGTCGGCGTGATGGTCAACAACGGGAGGGCCTGGTACGACGCCGTCGAGGTCCAGCTGCGCACACGCGTGAAGGGTACGGACAGCCTGCAGATCTCGTACACGTACTCGAAGAGCACGCTCGACGGCGTGACGTTCTACAGCACCTACAGCGGCACCGATCGAACGCCGGACAACTACGGTCTCAACGCGACCGATACGCCGCACAATCTGAGTGTCGCGGCGTCCACGTCGCTGCCGTTCAAGTTTCAGCTGAGCGGCGTCTTCCGCGCCATCAGCGGCGGGCCGCGGCCCGTCTCGGCCGGGGTCGATCTGGACGGCGACCTGAACACGTCGGGCGACCGGCCGGCCGGTCTTCCCCAGTTCATCGGCCGCGGCAACGTCGAGTCTCAGGTCGCGATCATCAACGCGTTCCGCACGGCGCGCGGTCTGAGCGCGATCGACGCGGGCCTGCTCACGATCGACCCTGTCATCGACCTGGACCTGCGCCTGACGAAGGTCGTTCAGCTGGCGGACCGCCGCCGCTTCGAGATCTTTCTCGAGGCCTACAACCTGACGAACCACACGACGCTCTATGCCGGCAACTCCACGCTGGTCTCCTCGTCGTTCGGGATCCGGACCAGCGCGCTCGACGCCCGTCAGACGCAGTGGGGCGCACGGTTCGTGTTCTAGGATCAGTGCGTCTTGGCGGCCTGCTGCTTCACGTACGTCGCGATTTGCTCGCCGGTCGCGAACCAGACGCCCGGCTTGGACTTCATGTAGTCCAGCAGCCTGGCGAGGTGCACGGCTCTCGAGCGGCGTCCGCTGACGTGCGGATGCATCGTCAGCATGACCATCGTCCCTTCCTGGTAAGCCATGTCGAACTCGTCTTTGTACACGCCGAAAATCAGCTCCGGAGACGGCAGCGCGCCCTGGCGACCGAAATAGGGCGCGTCGTCCTGAACCCAGGTGACAGGCAATTCGATGAGTCCGGTGTTCTTGCCGTTGGCCACGATCTCATACGGCTCGTCCATGGCCATCATGCTGCTGTCGTACAGCAGCCCGAGCTTCTGCTCGATGCCGATCGTGTACGGGCTGATGGCCCACCCACCGGTCCGGCTGCCGACGGGCTTCCTGCCTGTCACCTTCGCAAAGTAGTCGATCGCCTGTTTGAGGAGACGCTCTTCCTCGGCCGCATTGTTCAAGGTCACGACCGGCTCGTGAATCCATCCATGCAGGGCAATTTCGTGATGTCCTGACTTCATGATCTGCGTGACCATCTCCGGCGCCAGGATATTGCTGACGGCCGGGATGTAGAAGCTGGCCGGAATGCCGCGCTCATCCAGGATGCGCAGGATTCGCGGAAGGCCTTCCGTGGATCCGAACTCCGTGTCGGACATCGCCGACAGATCGGGGTTGGTGTTGCCGCGTGCGAGCGCGGGAGATTCGTTGTCGACGTCGAAGCTGACGCACACGGCCACTTTGGCGCCGTTGGGCCAGCTCTTGGGCGTCAGCTTGCGACCGGCTCGCAGCGGCGCGACGGCTTGCTTCAACTGCTCCTCGCTCCAGCGGATGCCGGGCAGGGCGGCCGGGCCCCGAGCGGATTCACCCTGCTGAGGCGCAGGAGGTTGCGCGCGCACGGCGACAATGGCCGCGGTCGCGGCCAATGCGACGCCGGCCACGGCCATCAGCGCATTCCGCTGCAGCAACTGCATTCTCTCCATAGTCTCTCCTTCGGGGTCGGAGCTCGGAAGTCAGAAGGTGAAACGGGCGCGGCGCGCCCCGCGGCGCGCCTGGCGCGTCGCCGGACGCTATTTTGAGCGGCTCTTGCCCGCGGCCTCGCGCTCCTCGAAGCGGTGCCCGCGGAGCATATCGGGAATCGCGTCGTTTCCCTCGTCAACACCGCGAAGATTACGCCCGTTCCTGGCGCCGCACAATCTCTGCAAGCGAATGTGACCACGCGCGTGAACATTCCGGCGCAGCGCGTGGAAGCCGCAGGTTCCCGCTCGAGCTAAGGGCCTGAAGAACCAGCAGGATGGAAAACTGTCGTTCCTGTCGGCTCCTCTGAGGGTCCTTCCGGCAGCCATTTCTCACGTCCGCATCCACGGTCGCCGCCCGTCGGCGGATCTCCGTCTGACGGCGGCGTGCGTTGAATACGCGGGCGCCCGGCATGCCGAAGCGCATGGGTCTGCCGGCCCGGCAGCGACCCGCGAGGATGATAGATTGCTTGTTGTGCACACATACGCGATTGTCGCCACACTGTCCACCGACTCGAGCTTGCTCCACGACTTCATGAAGGCCTTCGCCGAGCGGGCGGCGAAGATCCGCTACGTCGAGATGCACATGGTCGACACCGGTGCACACTTGAACGTCGAATTCACGCTCGATGGACCGGCCGAGCCGTTCGTGACCGGACTCGGTGCAATCGCCGGAGTCGTGCGCGTCGAGCAGACTGCGCCATTCTCGAAGATCTATGGCAAGCGCATCATCGTGATGGGCGGCGGCGCCCAGGTCGGTCAGGTGGCGATGGGAGCGATTGCGGAAGCCGATCGACACAATATTCGGGGAGAGCGCATCTCGGTCGACACGATCCCGCTGGTCGGCGAGCAGGAGCTGGCCGCGGCCGTCCGCGCCGTGCCGCGGCTGCCAAGGGTCCGGCTGCTGGTGCTGGCCGGGGCGCTGATGGGTGGCGAGATCACGAGGGCCGTGGAAGAGGTGCGGCAGATGGGCCTGTACGTCATCTCCCTGAATATGGCGGGGAGCGTCCCGGATGTCGCGGATCTGGTTGTGTCCGATCCGGTGCAGGCGGGAGTGATGGCCGTCATGGCCATCGCGGATACTGCGAAGTTCGACATCGTTCGGCAACAGAAGCGAAGGTACTGAACCGGGATCTCGTTGGCACGGCCCCGTGGCGCGAAGCTCTTCCCCAACCGGCGCATCATCGAGTCGGCCTACGACACAAGAGAGACGGACCGGGCCGCCCGTCCTGCGAACTGGCTGTGATACAGCTCTGCGTAGCGGCCCTTCGCAGCGAGCAGCTCGTGATGCGTGCCCTTCTCGACGATCCGGCCGTGTTCCATCATCAGAATCACGTCCGCGTTGCGAATCGTCGACAGCCGGTGCGCGATGACGAAGGTCGTCCTTCCGCGCATCAGTTGGCCCATGGCGCGCTGCATGAGGACTTCGGTGCGCGTGTCCACGCTGCTCGTGGCTTCGTCGAGAATCAAGATCGCCGGATCGGCGAGGAACGCGCGCGCAATCGTCAG
>Ga0070697_100001884_pt1 | contig 16033 bp, 11 predicted proteins | sample KBSK1501metaG_FD_65475 | JGI IMG/M metagenome (GOLD analysis project Ga0070697, IMG submission 65475) | Corn, switchgrass and miscanthus rhizosphere microbial communities from Kellogg Biological Station, Michigan, USA - KBS K1-50-1 metaG | ecosystem: Host-associated > Plants > Roots >...
AGGGCGAGGCGCACGGAAAGCTCTGCGCCTCCAATCGCGTCACGTTGTCCGGGACAGGCACCTTCGAGGGTGAGATGGACACGCCGATCCTCGAAGTGAGCCCGGGCTCGATCGTCCGCGGTCGGGCGAGGGTCGCCGGTCTGCCGACCCGCGAGCGCACGTCCTCGCACTGATCGAGTCGCCTGTCTGCCTGCCGCCGCTGCGCGCAGGATCTCCGAGAGACGGAATCAGTCGGCAGATTGACGCTTTTTTTCCGGCCGCTGACGATTTGTGTCACCTTTCTGACAGCCGCCCGCGCGCCTCTTTCCTTTTTCCCTATGTTGTCATGACGATCACCCCCATCGCGAGGCGTCGGCGAACTGGCACATGCCTTGCTGTCTTTCTGACGCAGACCGGATGGAGGAGCCAATTGTGAACGAGAAGATCCTGATCGTGGACGACGACGACGGAGTGCGGCAGGTCCTCGGCAAGTCGCTGCAGGACGCAGGACACAGAATCTCCTCGGCGGAATCGGGTGAGAAGGCGATCGCGACGGTGCGCGAGGAGACGTTCGATCTCGTCATCCTCGACATGGTCCTGCCGCGCGTCGACGGGATGGAGGTGTTGAAGGACATCACCACCCTTCGACCGGAGCTGCCGGTCATCATGATCACCGGCTACGCTTCCGTGGAAACCGCCATCAAGGCCATGAAGATGGGCGCGGTCGACTACATCGTGAAGCCGTTCCGCATGGAGGAGGTCGAGCTCGTGGTCGGCAAGGCGCTCGAGCGCAGCCACCTCCGGCGCGAGAACGTCTACCTGAGACGCCAGCTCGAAACCACCTATGGCGTCCACAACATCGTGGGCCAGAGCCCGGTCATGCGCCGGATCTTCGCCCTGATCGAGCAGGTCGCCAGCAGCCGCAGCACGGTTCTGATCACCGGAGCCAGCGGCACCGGAAAGGAGCTGGTGGCGCGGGCGCTGCATTTCAACGGCGATCGCCGCAATCAGCCGTTCGTGTCGGTCAATTGCGGCGGCATTCCGGATTCGCTGCTCGAGGACGAGCTGTTCGGGCACGTCAAGGGGGCCTTCACCGACGCGGTCGCCGATCGACCGGGTCGATTCGAGGCCGCGGACACCGGCACGCTCTTCCTGGACGAGATCGGAAACATGAGCGTGAGCCTGCAGATCAAGCTCCTCCGCGTCCTGCAGGAGCGCGAGTTCATGCCCCTGGGCGGCACGCGGAAGGTCCAGGTCGATGTGCGGATCGTCGCCGCCACCAACATGGATCTGAAGAAAATGATGGACGAGGGGAAATTTCGCGAGGACCTCTACTACCGGCTCAACGTGATCCATGTCCAGCTCCCCTCGCTGCGCGAGCGGCGCGAAGACGTTCCCCTGATGATTCATCACTTCCTCAACAAGTACTGCCGCGAGATGAACGTCCCCGGGAAGCACTTCTCGCCCGAGGCGCTGAAGGCGCTGATGGATTTCTCGTGGCCGGGCAACGTGCGGCAGCTCGAGAACGTGATCGAGAGGGCCGTGGCGCTCTCGTTCAGCAAGGAACAGCTGGGGACCGAGGACTTGCCGCGCGAAATCCTGGACGAAGGCATGGTCGAGATGCCGGTGCTCCACGTCGGCGGGGACGGTTTCTCGCTGGACGAGGTTCTTGCGAACTACGAGCAACGGATGCTCTATCAGGCTCTCGAGCACGCCGGATGGGTCAAGACACGCGCGGCCGAGCTGCTCAAGATCAAGCGGACGACTCTCATCGAGAAAATGAAGCGACTGGGCATCCCTCTCAAGGGCGCACAGGAACGATCGACCGGGGCGCCGCCCGTTGCGGAGACCGAGGGTGGCGAGCCACTGTCCGACCCGGGCGCGAACAACTAGGTGTCCGGGACCGGCCCGCTCCCGTCGGGGAGCGCTGAAACGACCCGGCGGGACCGCCCGTGGGACGGGCGACTCGCGGGTGTCCGATTCTTGAATTGGCCGGCGTGACTATGGTATGGTCCGAGGGAAAATCGCGAGCCGTAGCGACGATTCCAGGATCGATCCTCTCCGGCGACGGACGTCCGCTCGACGGGCCTGCAATGCAACGATCGCTCTCCCGGGTGCTTGTGCTCGACGACGCCGGACTCTTCCGGATGCTGGACGGTTCGTTCGTGCGACGCCTCGGGTGCGAGATCATGCGGGCCCACGACGGTCCCGATGTCCTCCGCAAGGCGAACGCCCGCCCGCCCGATCTGATCCTTCTGGACGCTCACACACCGGTGCTGGACGGGGCGGGATGCGTGCGGGCTCTGAAGGCGAATCCAGTCCTGCGCTCGATCCCGGTCGTCGTGGTGACGACGATCGACGATGTGGCGGGCTGCTGCGCCGCCGGCGCGGATGCCGCCCTGGCCCGGCCGCTGACGCGGGGAGCGCTCGAGCTGGCGCTGTCGTCGTTCGACAATGTGACCCAACGCCGCGGTCGCCGGCGGGCCGGGCGGGCCTGGGTGCAGGTGGCGGGCCCGCACGGTGTCGCGCGCGGCCGCCTGAAGGACATCAGTCGATCCGGCCTGTTCCTCGCGCTGCGGGAGCCGATCGGCGAGACGTCTCCGGTGATCGTCACCCTGCGCCTGCCGGGACCGGCCGGCGATCGCGCGGTGCGGACGCGCGGCGTGGTCGTACGCCAGGTTCCACCCGACCCGGACTCGCACCTGATCCCCGGGATCGGCGTGCGCTTCGTGGAGATCGATCCGGACGACGTGCAGCATATCGAGCGCTATGTGAACGCGATCCCCGCCGGTGAAGGCGACGACACTGCGGGGATCGCGTCGGAGTCGCGGCATTCCTGAGACGAGAACCGGAGAGTCGATGCCCCCGACGGTGATGGTGGTGGACGACGACGGCGACATCCTGGATATGACCCGGATCATGCTCGAGGGGGGCGGCTACCGTGTCGTGCCCGCGACCTCGGGCTCGGAGGCGCTTCGGACGCTGGAACAGTCTCGCCCCGATTTGATCCTGCTCGACGTCAATATGCCCGGAATGGACGGCTGGCAGGTGTTGAGGATGCTGAAGGTGGACGAGAGGACGACCTCCATCCCGGTGGCCATGTTCTCGATCAAGATGGAGGTGCGCGACAGGCTGCACGGGATCCAGGAGGGCGCGTTCGACTACATCACCAAGCCGTTCTCCTGCGAGGAGCTCCTCTCCCGCGTGCGGCGGATCTTCGAGACGCTCGAGCGCGGGGTCATGGCGTGAGGCCGGTTCTCGAACCGGGGTCGGACCCCGGCGCGGAGGCCGCGCGCCGGCTGCGGACGTCCTTCCTGCGAATGAAGGGCGCGCTCCACGATCCGATCACAGGGTTGTGCTCCTACACGCTCTACCTCGACGAGCTGGAGATGCAGTGCGCCGGTCGTCGTCTGGGCGTCATCGTCCTGGAATTCCCGACGCTGGGCTGGCTGGAGCAGACGCACGGCTGGGAGATCAGCGATCGGTTCCTGCTGGGCGCCGGGTCGCTCCTCGAGGCCATGAGGGGGAGGGTGTTCCCGGAGGGAACGCTCATCTCGCTCGACGGAGTCTACGGAAACGCCTTCACGCTTTTTCTCAGGCAGGGCCGGGGCGGCGGCGAGATCGCCGTGTCCGAGCTGGCGGAGGTCTCGGGTCTGTTGTGCGCCCACCTGAAGACCCGCCTGGCGGGCGCCGCCTGGGCGCCTTCTCCTCCGGCCATCGATTTCTCGGTCGGTTTCGCCCTGGTGTCTCCCAACCCGGCGGCCCGGTTCGAGCGCATGGTGCATCAAGGCATCCGGGAGGCCCGCGGCATGACGCTGCGGGAGGCCGACCGCGTGCAGCTGGAGCGGGCCGCCGAGCTCCGCGCCATCCTGCATGAGGGACGTCTCACGACCCATTACCAGCCGATCGTCGACATGGAACAGGGCTCGATCATGGGTTACGAGGCGCTGACCCGCGGGCCGCGTCACACCGCTTTCGAGGTCCCGAAGGCTCTCTTTTCATTCGGGGATCGGAATCACCTTTCCTCCGAGCTGGACATCCTGTGCCGCGTCAAGGCCCTGCGGAACGCCCGCGGGTTCGATCCCACCAAGAAATTGTTCGTGAACTCGCTCCCCGAATCCCTCGTCACGCCGGGGCTCGTCGAGCAGAACCTGCAGGCCGCTCTCGAGGAGGTGGGGCTCCGGCCGGACCATCTGGTCCTCGAGATCACCGAGCGCTCGGAGATCCTGGATTTCGAATCCTTCGGCCGCGAGCTCGAACGGCTCCGCCGAAAGGGCTTTCTCGTGGCCATCGACGACGTGGGGACCGGCTACTCCTCCCTGCAGACGGTCTCCGAGGTGGAGGCGGACTTCCTGAAGATCGATATATCGCTGATCAAGAACATCCACCGGAGCCTGATCAAGCAGGACTTGGTGGGCTCCCTGATCCAGGTGGCCTCCCGGACCCGGACACGCGTCATCGCCGAGGGGATCGAGTCCGAAGAGGAATACCGGGCTCTGCGCGCCTGCGGGGTCCGACTCGGGCAGGGATTCTATTTCGCCCGTCCGGCGCCGGCGTTCCCCGTGCTCGCACGCGGCGGGTTGGGAACCGCGTAGGGCACGCGCCGCCCCGGCCGAGCGGATCGGGCCGGCGTGCGATGGAGGACGAAGGCTCCATGGGGACGTCGTTGGAAGGCAGTCTTCTCATCGCCGCCGGCACCGCGCTCCTGGCCGGGATCGTGGCGGTGGCCCTCGCGGTCCTGAGCGTCGGCGTCCTGCGCCGGGCGTTGCGCCGGATCACCGCCCATCTCGAGGAGGTGCGCCGCCACCCCCTCCTGGGCCTCCTTCCCGGCGAAGCGGATCCGCTCCTGGGGGCGCTCGCGCTCGAGGTCAACGGGTTGATCGCGGATCTCCGCGCTCGTCTTGACGAAAGCCTGAGACGTTCCGCCGATCTCGAGCGCCTGGCTGCGGGTCCTCCCGACCTGGCGCTCGTGGGGGCGGACCCGGACTGGGGTGTCACCTTCTTCAGCCGTGGCGCCGTGGCGCTTCTGGGCTGGCCGGCCGAGGAGATCGGCGGCCGTCACGTCGAGGCGTTGTTCGCGCCGGGCGAGTGGGAGCGGATCCTCCCGAAACTGTCGCGACGATCCCTGCGCGAGACGGGGGTCTCCCAGACGCTGAAGATGCAGCGCCGGGACGCCACGGTGTTCCCGGCCCTGGTCTCGGTGGCCGGTCTCCCGGGCGAGGCCGGTGGAGTGCTCGTTGCGGCGCGCGATCTCACCGCGGTTCAGGAGACCGACGGCCGCCTGCGCGAATCGGAGGAGCGCTACCGTCGTCTCGTCGAAGGGATGGGGGACGGCGTGTTCATTCTCCAGGACGAGCGGCTGGTCTACGCGAACGCGGCGCTGGCGCGCATGCTGGGGGTCGAACGCGAGACTCTCGCCGGCGTCCCCCTGTCCCGGCTCATCCATCCCCACGATGTGCTGCGCGTCCTCGACCTGATGCGACGCGCGGCGACCGATCACGACGCCACGGGCGAGGTCCGCTGTCTCCTGTCGTCGTCGGGGACCGCCGCCCTCGAGGTGCGACTGGCCTGGGCGCGGAAGGAGTCGCGCGGGGCGTCCGTCCTGATCGGCACGGTCACCGATGTGAGCGGGCGAGCCCGCCTCGAGAGGGCCCTGGCGTCGAGCGAGGCCCGTCTTCAGGCGACACTCGACTCGACCGGTGACGGCATCCTGACCCTGGAGGACTCCGATCGAGGCCTCGCGGTGACCCTGGCCAACCGGGCCTTTCGCGAGATGTTCGGATTGCCGGCCGAGGCGCTGGCCGGCCGAACCCTGTCCGAGGTCGGGCGTCTGCTCGCGGACCAGGGTATCGAACCGGCCGTCCTGGAGCCGTTTCTTTCTGCGTGCGCCGCTCGACGGGAGGCGCGACTCGAGGGGCTGGCTCTCTCGAGACCCCGACGAGCGCTGGTCGACCTGACGGGGGGCCTGGTCGTCTCGACCGAGGGGAGGCCGGTGGGCATCCTCGTCACGGCACGCGACGTGACCCGGCGCGTGGAAGGCGAGCAGGAGCTGCACCGGAGCGTCGACGACCTCCGGCGCGCCAAGAGCGACCTGGAGACAGCCTGCAGAGAACTGGCGGCGGCACAGAAGGAGGTGGCCGAACGCAACGAGCAGCTCGTGAAGCTCAACACCGAACTGCGTTCGCTGGACGAGATGAAGTCGAATCTCCTGGCCAACGTGTCGCACGAGCTGCACACGCCCCTGGTGTCGATCAAGGGCTACACCGAGATGGTCCTGAAACGTCGTCTGGGTCCTTTGACCCCCGAGCAGGAGCGCGGGCTGGGCGTGGCCCTCAAGAACATCGATCGGCTGATCGAGATGATCGACAACCTCCTGTCCTTCTCGCGCATCGAGAAAGGCGAGACGCAGCTGCGTCTCGAGGACGTACCGCTGTGGCAGATCATCGACGAGGCGATCGAGCTGGTGGGAGAGCGCATCCGCAAGAAGGGCATCACCGTGACGACCCAGTACGAAACCGACGAGCTGGGGGTGCGGGGCGACCGTCTCAAGATCGGACAGGTGCTGGTCAACCTGTTGACCAATGCGGTCAAGTTCAACCGTGAGAGCGGACGCATCACCGTCACCGTGCGCAAGGGTTCGAAGGGGTTTCTCGAGGTCGAGGTCGCCGACACGGGGAACGGTATTCCGAAGGAGGCGCTCGGCAAGATCTTCGAGCGCTTCTACCAGGTGGACGCGAGCCCGCGCCGCAAGTACGAAGGCACCGGGATCGGTCTGTCGATCGTCCGCGATATCCTGCGACTGCACGGCTGCACGATCCGCGTCGCCAGCGAGGTCGGTCAGGGATCGGTGTTCACCTTCACTCTGCCGCAGACCCGCGATCAGGAGGTTCCCACCTCGCGGCCGCCCGCGGGCCGGGGTCGGAGCCAGAGCTAGGATCGTCGAAGCCCCGCTGGCGCGCGACCTCGTACAGAAGGATGGCCGCGGCGGCGTGTACGTTCAGTGAGGACATCCCGGCGGCCATCGGAATACGGACACGTCGCTCCGATCCTGTGAGCAGATCGTGCGGCAGCCCGACGCCTTCGCTCCCGAGCAACAGGACGGTGGGACGGGTGAAATCGACATCCGCGGGGGGCTCCGTCTGGGCCGGGTCGGCCGCCACGAGATGGAAGGCTGTTCCCCGCAGAGTCTCGAGGAGGAACGCTGCGGTCGCGGAGAGGACCGGCCACCCGAACAACGCACCCATCGCGGCCCGCACCGCGCGGCTTCCGAAGGGATCGGCGCATCCCTCCAGGGCGACGAATCCGGAGGCGCCCAGCGCCCGCGCGCTCCGGACGATCGAACCGATGTTGCCCGGATCCTGGACGCCGTGAGCCGCCAGGACCAGACGGGGGGGCGCCGCAAGAAGATCCGGCAGATCGTGCCGATGCCGAACCGCGATCAGGAGAATTCCCTGGTCTCCGCAGCCCTCGACGATCGACTCGAGGACGCGCCTGGTCACGCGCAGCAGGGGCACACCGCGGGCGCCCAGACCCCTGAGGATCCGCTGGCCGTCGTCCGAGTCGATCAGAGCGGGGCCGACGAGCGCCTGATGGAGCGGCGCGTCGCTCGCCAGGGCCTCCAGCGCGAGACGACGACCCCAGGCCACGTACATCATCGATCGATCGCGCAGCGCCCGATCGCGCTCGAGGGCGCGCGCCCGGCGGACCGCCGCGTTCTGGGTGCTGTCGACGAGCGGCGGATCCCGCTTCTGGAGGGGGCTCATCGATCGGTCTCCGCCGCCGCGGGTCGCGGGCTCCGGTCGCCGGGATCGGTTATAGTCATGGGCATCCTCTCGAAGATCCGAGGGTTCCTGCCGTGTCGCTGGTCGAGGCGATCGATTCCCGGCACCCCGATCCGGTCCTGATCGACCGGTGCGCGGCCCTGCTCCGCGCCGGGAAGCTGGTGGCCTACCCGACCGAGACATTCTACGGGCTGGCCGGCGACCCGCTCAGTTCCGAGGCGGTGGAGATGATTTTCGTGGCCAAGGGGCGCCCGGATCGGATGGCCCTGCCCTTGATCGCCGCCGACCGGCGCGCGGTCCTGGAGGCGGTCCGGGAGTTCTCGAGCGCCGCCGAACGTCTGGCCGCGGCCCACTGGCCCGGAGCGCTGACCCTGGTCCTGCCGGCCTCACCGTCCCTCCCCCAACGCCTGCTCGGCGGTGGTCACACGGTCGGAATCCGTATGTCACCGCATCCGGTCGCCGCGGCACTGGCGCGCTCCTTCGGCTCGTCGATCGTCGCCACCAGCGCGAATCGGTCCGGGCAACCCGCCCCCATGACCGCCGCGGAAGTCCGTCAGGCCCTCGGTGGAGAGGTCGCGCTCATCCTCGACGGCGGCCCGACACGTGGCGGACAGGCATCGACGGTCCTGGATCTCACCGTCGATCCGCCGCGCCTGGTGCGCTCCGGGGCCGTTCCCGTGTCGGCCCTCGAGCAGGTGCTGGGCCGGCGCATCACCTGAGCGGACGCGACTCACTTCGCCGACCGGCCCCCGACGAACGTGCCCAGAACGACGGGGTGGGATGCTCCCGTCACCGCCGGCAGGTTGGCCGGGAGGGCGTGTATGGCCTCGTTCGCGAGCAGCGCGAAGGCCACCGCCTCCTTGGCGATCGCCGGCAGGCCGTACTCGTCGCTCTCCTTGATCGAGAGCTCGGGTATCGCGGCGCGCAGCTGTTCCATGAGGTACTCGTTGCGCGCGCCGCCGCCGGAGACGATCGCCTCCTCATAGACGTTGTGAGGCATCACGTAACGCCGGCAGGCGAACGCGATCGACTCCGCCGTGAACCGGGTCGCCGTGGCGATCAGATCACGTGGCGCCAGCGCCGCGTTGTCCCTCAGGATGTTCTCGAGAAACGGTTTCCCGAACTCCTCCCGACCACAGGACTTCGGAGGAGGCACGAGGAGATACGGATGATCGAGGAGCCGCGCCAGGAGATCGCTGGACGCCTGGCCGCCGCGGGCATAGCGCCCGCCGTGATCGAAGGACTCGCGCCCCCCGGTCATGTGCGAGACCAGCGCGTCGATCACCATGTTTCCCGGTCCGGTGTCGAACCCCGAGACCCGCTCCGGTCCGGCGCTCGCCGGGATCGCCGTCAGGCTGGCAATCCCGCCGATGTTGATGACCAGGCGGCCGCGTGAGCGGTTGCGGAACAGGAGGAAGTCGACGTACGAGACCAGCGGAGAGCCCTGTCCGCCCGCCGCCAGATCCCTCGCCCGGAAGTTCGCCACCGTGGCGATCCCGGTGCGTTCGGCGATGACCGCCGGCTCGCCGAGCTGGAGACTGGAGCGCACCGGAATCCCCGTGATGGTGACGGGATTGGGCAGGTGCTGAATCGTCTGACCGTGCGAGCCCACGAGGTCGATGGAGCGGGGATCGACCCCGGCGCGTTCGGCGACGTGCACGACCGCGCGCGCGAACAACTCGCCGAGGAGCACGTTGAGCCGACAGATCGATGCGGCGTCGCCGCTCCCCGGCTCGGAGCATCTCAGGATCAGGTCGCGAACCTTCACCGAATAGACGAGAGTCTCCTGGCGCAGCAGTCGCCATGTGAGAGTCTCGCCGCAGCCGCGCACCTGGACCAGGGCGGCGTCCACACCGTCGGCCGAGGTGCCCGACATGATGCCGACGATCAGTTTTTCCGTTTTTGCGGCGAGCGCCCCGATCATGCACTCTCCGTGCTGGCAACCTGATGGATCAAGGGAAGATAACCCATTCCCCCGGGGGATGAGCCGGCCGATATTAGCGAAAACGAACCGGGCGATCAACGTTGAAGGGTCGCCCTTTTTGCCCTATAATCTGCGTGTGTTCTGTTGCGCGGTATCTTATTGACCCACCGGGGGATCTCCCGCTTGGAACCGACACGTCCCGGCTCACGCGTGCGTCGTCGTGCACCGCTCGCGCTGGCGCTGTGGATGGTCTGTCTGCCGCTCCTGTTCGGTGCCGCTCCTTACGACAAGGTCGTCATCCTCGGTTTCGATGGAGCGGACGCGGCCCTGGTGGAGCAATTGCTCACCGAGGGGCGTCTTCCGAACCTCGCCAAGCTGCGCGCGGACGGTTTCTACGCGCCGTTGCGCCCGACCAATCCGCCGCAGACCCCGGTCTCGTGGGCATCCTTCATCACGGGGCTGAACCCGGGACGGACGGAGATCTTCGACTTCCTGCGTCGCACCGACGGGACCTACCTGCCGGAATTCGCGATGATCCAGGTCGGTCGAAAGCCGCTGCTGTTCGGCGCCGACAACACGCGGGTGCTCGGCTCGATCGCGGCCGCCGGAGCGGGGCTCGTTCTCGCGATCGGGGCCGCGCTGCTCCGACGACGTCTCGTGGCGGGCCTGGCGTGGGTCGTGCTGGGCGCTGCGGTGGCCGGCGGGGTCACGGCGGCGCTCGCCACGCGTTACCTGCCGCACGAGGTGCCGACCGCTTCGAATCCACGCAAGGGCGAGCCGTTCTGGGCCGCCGCGGCGGACACGGGGTTGCGGGTCCGCGTCCTCAATGTTCCCACCACGTTCCCGGCGGAGGACCACGACAACGAGTGGATGCTCTCCGGACTCGGCGTGCCGGACATGCGCGGTCGCATCGGCTCGCCGTCGTACTACACGTCCGATCCGACGCTCGCCCTCCGGGACAACCAGTTCAGCGTCGAGATCGTTCATCTCGGCGCGAAACGCGGACGCATCGACACCAGCGTCGTCGGCCCCCTGAACCAGCCGTTCTACGAATACGTCATCGACGATGCCGCGCGCGGGTTGACCGGGGAGGCGCGGGGACGGGCCCGCGCCGAAGCGGAGAAGCGGTTGCAGGATCGCGGCGTGCCGCGTCGTCTGGACACGCCGATGCAGATCGAGGCCGGGGACGAGAGCGCGACGATCGGGATCGCGGGCGCGCGCCAGACGCTGCGCCCCGGAGAATGGAGCCAGTGGTTCGTGGTGCCGATCAAGGTCAATCCGGTGGTCGACCGTCTGGCCGGTCTCAAGGGGATCATCCGCTTCAAGCTGCTGTCCCTGTCGCCCGACCTGAGACTTTATGCCTCTCCGCTGAATTTCCATCCCACATGCCAGCCGGTGCCGTTCACCCACCCGCTCTCCTACGCGCGGGAGCTGGTCCGGGAATTCGGGCTCTTCAAGACGCTCGGCTGGCCGATCGACACCTGGTCGCTGCCGTCCGGACTGACCGACGAGAAGCAGTTCCTGGAGGACGTGGAGTCCACGGTCGAGAAGCAGGAAGCGATGATGAAGCACTACCTCGAGACGGGGGACGATCGTCTCTACGTGCAGGTGTTCGATTTCACCGACCGGATCGGCCATATGCTCTGGCGGCTGCGCGACCCCGGACACCCTCTGTACGACGCGCGTCTCGCGTCGTTGTACGCCGGCGAGATCCCGAAGGCCTACGAGAGAATGGACCGGATCGTCGGGGAGGCACAGAAGCGGATCGGGCCACGGACCGCACTCCTCGTCTGCTCCGATCACGGCTTCGCCTCGTTCCGCCGCGGAATCAACTACAACACATGGCTGGTCAAGAACGGGTACATGGCGCTCAAGCAGGGAACTTCGACGGGGGGCAAGACGCTCGAGGATCTGTTCGACAAGGGGGAGCTCGGCGAGTTCTTCCGCTACGTCGACTGGTCGCGCACCAGGGCGTACGCCATGGGGCTGGGAAACATCTACGTCAACCTGATGGGTCGCGAGCCGCAGGGGAGCGTGGTCCCGGGTCGGGAGTACGAGGAGGTGCGCAACGCCATCGTCCAGAAGCTCCAGACGCTCATCGATCCCGCAACGGGAGAGAAGCCGGTGAAGCGTGTCTATCGACGGGAGGAGATCTACACCGGCTACGACCCGCGTCTGATCCCCGATTTGCGCGCCGCCAACAGCGAGCACTACCGCATCGGCTGGCAGACGGCCCTCGGGGAGGTTCCACCGCAGGTGTTCGAGGAGAACCTGAAGACCTGGAGCGGCGATCATTGCTCCAACGATCCGGATCTCGTGCCGGGGGTCCTGTTCAGCAGCGTGCGGCTGGCCCGAGGCAATCCGGGCATCATGGACATCCACCCGACGGTCCTGGCCCTGCTCGGTGTCCCGCCGGTCGGAGGTATTGATGGGCGCTCGCTCCTTCGCTGAGCCGCACCGTCACGCTCGCGCCATCGCGACGGCGCTCGCCCTGGTGATCGGGTGCGCGTCGGCCGGCCAGGCGACTGCCGGCACCGCCCCGGCCGACGACGCCTCGAAACGCCGGGAGGCCCGGCATCAGGAGGAGCGGTCGCGTCTCGAGAAGGTTCAGCGCGAGATCGTGGATCTCCAGGATCGCCTGGACAGGACGGAAGCGAGCGCCGGATCGGTCCTCGATGCCCTGGAGGAGCTCGGTCTGAAGATGTCCCTCCTCGAGCGCGAGGCCGAATCCCTCAGGGGGGAGGCCCGCAGTACGGCCGAGCGCCAGACGGAGACCCGGCATGAAGCGCTGGTCCTGGAGGGACGCCTGGCCGAGACGGAACGGGATCTTCGGGGATATCTGCGCGAGGCCTACAAGGTCGGGCCCGCGCGCTATTTGAAGGTGGTGGTGGCGGCCTCGTCCCCCTCGCAGGTGGCGTCGGGCTATCGCGCCATCGAGGCCCTGAGCCTCGCCGAGGGGAGCCGCATCGAATCGTACCGGGCCGATCGTCGCCTCCTGGACGAGGTGCTGGCGGATCTGCAATCGCAGGAGGCGGCGCTGCAGGCGTTGCAGATCCAGCTGCGCGGGAAGTCGCGGGATCTCCTCCAGGCGCGCGGGCGCAAGCAGGCGATGCTGGCCGGTTTGCAGCGCGAGCAGGCTTCACAGAAGGTCCTCCTGTCCGAGCTGGTCCAGGTAGAGCAGGAGATCCAGACGCTCCTGACCCGCCTGGCGCGGCCGGGGGATCTCGAACCGGTGCCGTCGCTCGGGTTCGCCCGGTTCCGCGGGCTCCTCGAATGGCCGGCGCGCGGGCGGCTGGCGGTTCCCTACGGAAACGTGCGTCACCCGCGGTTCTCGACCGAGGTGCCTCATCCGGGGATCGACATCGCGGCGGCACCCGGCCAGGACGTGCGGGCCGTCTTCGATGGCCGCGTGGTCTTCAGCGACTGGTTCAAGGGGTATGGGCAGATGGTGGTCATCGACCATGGAGACGGCTATCTTTCGGTCTATGGCCATGTGGACGAGAGGCTCGTGGCGGCCGGCCAGGACATCGGCAAGGGAGATCTCATCGCGCGCTCCGGCGAGGACGGCTCGTTCGACCAACCCGGTTTGTACTTCGAGATCCGCCATGACGGCAGACCCGAGGATCCGGCGCGCTGGCTGCGTGGCGTGCCGGGCACCGTGGCCGGACACAAGCGGCCCGCCGCGCGTGACCACCGGGAATCACGCAGGACGCCCTGAGGGTCGGGAGGTTCGATGAAGATTACGACGGACCGGAAGCTGATGCTCGTGTTGTCCACCGCGCTCATCCTGTTCACGGTATCCGGGGCGATGATGGGGCGGGTCGTCGCGGTGGAGGGCACCTACAGCTACCTCAAGCTGTTCAACGAGGCTCTGTACCTGATCGTTCACAACTACGTCCAGCCGGTTCAGCCGGACGTGATCATGGAAGGGGCGTATCGCGGGATGCTGGAGTCGATCGATCCCGCCAACGAGTATCTCTCTCCGCCCGAGTACGACAGGGCCTACCGGGGTGAAAGCGCGGGCCCGGCGGACGTCGGACTGAGTCTTTCGAAGCGACGCGGCTACATCGTCGTGGTCTCCGTCGCCCAGGGGTCCCCGGCCGCGGAGGCCGGCATGCAGACCGGGGACGTGGTGGTCGTGATCGACGGTCGTTCGACGCGCCAGATGGGAGTCTGGGAGGCATCCCAGGCTTTGCGCGGCAAGGCGGCCAGCAAGGCGACGCTGAACCTCAGCCCGGTGGATGCCCCGGGTCGCAAGACGATCACGCTCGTGCGAAAGGTGCTCGCGTCGCCCCCGCCCTCGGGGACGTTCGAGGCGCCGGACGCCGGCGTGGCACGCATCAGCGCCCTCATCGAGGGCGACGCCAAGAGGCTCGACCAGGCGATCGCGGGGCTCAAGAAGAAGGGCGCGTCGCGTCTCCTGCTCGACCTCAGGGGTTGCGCGTCCGATTCTCTGGCGGAGGCGATCGGCGCGGCCAGCCTGTTCATCGGCGACGGGCGTATCGTGACGGTCACCGACCGGTTCGAAAGCGACCTCTCGTACCGCGCCGACGGTCGCCGCAACGCCTGGGATCGACCGGTGGCGGTCCTGGTGGACGAGGGAACGGCGGGTGCATGCGAGGTGCTGGCCGCCGCTCTCCGAGACGACATCGGGGCGCCTATCGTCGGCCAGCGCACCTGGGGTGAAGGCGTGGTCCGGAAAATCCTCCCGCTGCCGAACGGCGACGGGGTGGTGCTGGCCACGGGCCGGTACCAGTCGCCCTCCGGCAAGGAGTGGCACGGACAGGGGATCCTGCCTGACCTGACCATCGACGGCAAACTGACGGACCCGGACGACCCGCAGCGGCGAAAGGCCATCGAGTACCTGCGAGGTCTGTCGCTTCCCTCCAATCGCAAGGCCGCCTAGGAAGCCCGCCAAGATTCCGGACAGCCGCCCGCACGATCCGTCCACGATCGTCCTCTTCTGGACGATCCCGGAAGGGGGTCCTATATTGAAGCGGAGCCCGTGGCCTGCTCCAAAGGCACGCGGTGTGGGGACTGTCCCGCCGTCCGGCCCCGCCGACGGCGTCGACTCCGGAGACGGAAGGGGCAGGCTCATGGCCATGCCGAAAACAATCGGACGCTACGAAATCCTCGAGGAGGTCGGCCGGGGGTCGATGGGCGTCGTGTACAGGGCGCGCGACCCGCGGATCGGACGCACCGTGGCCCTCAAGACGATCGCCTTCTCCTTCCCGCTCGGGCCGGGAGAGGAAGACGAGTTCCTGCAGCGCTTCTATCACGAGGCCCAGGTCGCCGGCCGCCTCAATCATCCGAACATCGTGACCATCTATGACGTCGGTGAGAAGGGCGCGAGCGGCGACGCCTATATCGCGATGGAGTTCGTGACCGGCACGAATCTGCATGAACTGCTGGCGGGAGGCGGCCGCCTGCCCCTGATGCAGGTGGCCGAGGTGGTGGAGAAGCTCGCGCAGGCGCTCGACTACGCGCACGAGAACGGCGTCGTGCACAGGGACATCAAGCCCGCCAACGTCCTCCTGACCGAGAGCGGCCAGCCGAAAGTTCTCGATTTCGGCATCGCGCGTCTGGCCGCCGGCGGTCTCACTCGTCCCGGCAAGTTCTTCGGGACGCCCAACTACATGTCGCCCGAGCAGGTGGTCGGAGGCGAGGTCGACGGCCGCACGGATCAGTTTTCGCTCGGGATCATCCTGTACCAGCTGCTCACGGGAGAGAAGCCGTTCGTGGGGGACAGCGTGACCGCCATCTCCTACCAGGTGGTCAATGTCGACCCGCCGCCTCCCACGAAGCTGAATCCGGCGCTGCGGCCGCCGTTCGATCGGATCGTCAGGAAGGCCCTGGCCAAAAGCGCCTCCGACCGCTACGCCCGCTGCCAGGATCTGACGGCCGACCTGCGGGCGGCGGTGGACGAGTGGCGCCAGTCGGCCGAGCAGTCGACGCCGCCGACGCTCGTGTCGCGTGACCAGGCGCGCGTCCCTGGCGAGGAGCCTGCGGAGGCCGGAGTGCGCGGCGTCACCTTCCTGGCGCCACGACTCTCCCGGTTGTTCACCTCGAGGGGGACTCCGCTGGGGATCGGCTGGATCGCGTTTCTCGTGTGCCTGGTGCTGCTGGCCTCGGCGCCCTTCCTTCTCTATCGCGCACCGACGGGTCGCGCCTCCGGCCCGCAGCCCCTCGGTCTTTTGACGACGCCGGCATCGGCCGGTCCGCGAGGCGCGGCGCCGGCGGGGACCCTGGCCGGGCTGGCCAACGCGCCCGCATCGTCTCCCGCCGACCCGACCGTGGCGGCGCGGCTGAGGCTGTCTCTTGTGCACCGATTCTCCTCCGGACGGATCGA
>Ga0070697_100001887_pt1 | contig 16013 bp, 18 predicted proteins | sample KBSK1501metaG_FD_65475 | JGI IMG/M metagenome (GOLD analysis project Ga0070697, IMG submission 65475) | Corn, switchgrass and miscanthus rhizosphere microbial communities from Kellogg Biological Station, Michigan, USA - KBS K1-50-1 metaG | ecosystem: Host-associated > Plants > Roots >...
AGGCACAGGCCGTAGACGAATGCGCCAGCCAGCGGGATGTCCGTCCCGCCGAGCGAGCCCGGCGGGATCACCAGGCTGGTCCCGATGAGGGTGGCGGCGCCGGATCATCGCCACAGAGCGAACCGGAACGCCGCGTCGGCGGCAGCTCCCGGATCTCTCCGGGCCGATACCTAGTGAACGGCGCGGGCGGTCGCGGAGCGCAGCCCGCCGGGGGTCAGCCGCCCGGCCCGGCCCAGGATCTTGGCCTCCACCGCCTTGGCCTCATCATCGGACAGGTACTGGGTGAGCCGGACGATCAGCTCGGCCTTGCCCCGGGTGATGATCCCGTCGGCCAGCGCCTCGAGCGTGGCGGCCAGCCGGGTGGCCAGGTGCCAGGACACAGTCAGCAGCCAGTCCGCCGCCGCGCGGGACTCGCCCAGCGCGAAGGCCAGCTGGTCCCGGGTGAACTCGTGCACCACGGCGGGCATGCGCCCCGGTTCCGGCTCGAACCCGTCCTCGGGGTTACGGCGGAACACCTCGGCGACCGCGGCGAGCTTGCGGGCCGCGGCGTGGGCCATCGAGCCGATCCCAGGCGCACACCAGCCCCACCAGCTCATGATCGGCCACCCCGCCAAACGAATCACCCGGCCCGCCGCCGTCCACCGCGGCATCGGCGGCCACCGCCAGCTGGGCGCAGCCCGGCATCACATCCAACGCCATCCCGGTCCCGAACCCGGCCGCCTGGCTCGCCGACTCGCCCGGGAACACCCGCGCCGAGCCGGCTTGGCCCGGCCCCCGCCGCCCCGTGCTCGCAGCGTCCAGGGCGAGCATCTCATCGGCCGCCGCCACAGCGATCCCGGCCAGCTCCGCCAGGGTCAGCTCATCCTCCCCGGGCGGCGGCGCGCACGATTCGGGGTCCCAGTACTCCTCGGGCTGGTCGAACGGGTCGTCGTCCTGGGCGCACAGCCGGTCCAGCCACGCCTCCCGCTCCGCCGCGCTCATCCGATCCCGGTCCAGCCAGGCGGGATCCTCGTCCCACCCGGGGTCCGCGGGAGCCGGTACCGAAGGCATGAACCACATCCGTTCGGCAGAAGGGTTATCTTCGAATATGATAGCGTATAGGGTTTCAGGTTGCCAGCATTTCCGTTATTTTCGAATAAGTAGTTGAAGTGACGGGTGAGATTCAAAGAACCGGGCGAGGGCAAAGAGCCCAGATCAGTGATCCCGAATCCGGGCGCATTACGTCCGCATCACCCACCGATGGGTCACTAGACACGTACGTCTTGAGGAATGCTCGCAGGGCTCCTGTGAGACCATCAGCTTCGCCCTGTCCGAGGCCTTCGAGTCGCGGACCGCCACTAGCTCGGGCAGGTCTGGCCCATTGATACTCGATGGCGAACACGGCCAGCGCCAGCGCTATTACTACCAGACCAGGCCCGGGTGCCACCAAGAGCACCACGCCGACGGCGAGGATCACCGTGCCTACCACAGTGACCGCGATCCGGCGGAGCAGCCTAGCGCCCGCACCTCGTCGGCTATCTGCGGGTACACCGCGGCAGGCAGGTAGTGCCCGACTCCGGGCCAGGTGACGAGCCGGGCACCACGGATCGCCGCGGCGGTGCGCCGCGCGGCGGCGGGGCGCAGCAGCGGATCCTGCGCACCGTGCAGGACCAGGGTTGGCACGCGGAGCTGGGACAGCCGGCCGCCGTGCCATTTCGCCCCGGCCTGACGGCTTTGCGCCGCGGTGTCGCGGACGCCGCTGACCTGGTCCCGTTCGGCCATCCGGCGCACTTCCTCCTCGTCGACGGGATAGGCCGGCGACGCGATGGCGCCAGTGGCGGCGACGGCCAGCGCGATGTCACCGTCATGGCCCTCGGGGAACCTCATCCGGGCCAGCCGGGCCACGGTGCCCAGGCGCACCTGATGATCGACGCCACGGGTTCCGAGTACGCCTTCGCGGCGCCGACCGGTGACTGGCTCGCCGACCTCCTCGACATCGGCGATCAGGCGCGCGCGATCATGCGGCGTCACCCGTGGCTGCCGTCCCTGCTCATCACCAGGTCCGTGCTCGGCCCCAACGGCCTCGTCCTGCTCGAGCACGTCCTGAAAGCGCTCGCCCCGCACCCCGCCAGCCTGGCCGCCAAGCTGGAAGCTTTCGCCATCCTCAACACCACCACCGCACTGTTCGTGCAGAACGACCTCGGCGGCGGCTCAGCCCGGCAGCAGCGCAACGCCGCCTACCTGAACCACGCCCTGGCTACCGGCCGCTACCCCCGGCTCGCGGAACTGCTCGCACCGGCCTCACCAGCGCAGGTGAGCCCAGCCGAGGCAGCCGCCGACCCTGCCGACCGCTACCGCGACATCCTCGCGCGCATCCTGAGCGGCCTCCTCGTCCCGGTACTGGCCGGTTCAGGCTGCCCGGCGGCGGATCAGCCAGATGGTCGCGGCCATGAGCAGCAGCGAGAGCGCGAGTAGCCAGCCGCCTTCGATGAACTGGAAGGGCCAGAACCGGCTGGCCGGCTGGTACCTCGTCCACTCCGTGTAGCCGTGCTGGAAGAGCCACTGGAATGGGTTGACTGCGACCTGGTACGTGTTCGGACCGACCTTTTTCGGCGTCCCTTGGGGTGCCCGCTGAATGAGCTGGATGATCGCGGACTGGCTGACCGGCTTGCCGTCCGGTCCGGTCCAGGACTGGCTAATCACCCATGCGGGGTTGTTGCCTATGGCAGGCGCGCCGTAGCCCTTGTCGAGCAGCGGCGCCTCGTAGTGCCTGCGCAGGTACAGAAGGGTCGCTAGCAGGAGCCCGGCCCACACGGCCATCGAGGTGGCTATCGCGGGGACGACCCGGCGGATGAGCGCGCCGGTGAGGGCGCCGATCGTGAAGGCGGCTAGCGTCCAGGCGGCGAAGGCGACCCCGGTCAGGTCGAAGAACTGCGGTGCGAGCCGGCTGTCCAGGCCGTCGGCGAAGAATGGATAGTAAAACCACCCGAACAGCTGACTGAAGGCCGCGGTCACGGCGGTGACCGTCACCGCAGGCAGCGCCAGCCTGGCGACGGTCCACCGGATCCGCCCGGCGCCCTGGGTCCAGGCAAACCGGAAGGTGCCGGTCTCCAGCTCCCGGGCCAGGATCGGCGCCCCGGCGAACACCCCGATCAGCACCGGTACTGCCTGCAGCAGGGCCGCGGTGATCTCCGCCGTTATGAAGTAAGTGCTGCCGAACAGGTTGTCCACGTCCGAGCAGGCCTGCGAGTCCACCGGGCGGCAGGAGGTCACGCTGGCGTAGGCGCTGCGGATCTTCAGCCCCATGATCAGCAGGTACAGGGCCAGCGCGCCGAGGAACACGGCCGCGCCGACCAGCGACAGCCGGTACTGCCGCCAGCTGACCCAGGCCAGTTTCCGCCACGGCACCGGCCGCAGGGACGTGTCCTGGTGGAATCCGGCTGGCGACTGCGCCGGGGTGCTCAGCGCGGTCATCTCGTCACCTCCGTCGGCTCGCCAGTTTCAAGCGGCAGAGCCCGGGCGCGTGCCGGGCCCGGCAGCGCGGCGGCGCCGGGCTCGCGCAGGTAGGCCATCACGAGTTCTTCCAGGCTGACCGGGTGCGCCTCCCAGCCCGGCGGCACCGGGCCGGCCGTCCCGCCGGTCCTGACCAGCAGGTGGGCCTGCGCCTCGCCGCGGCGGGCGTGCACCACGCTCAGCCGTCCGGCACATGCATCGGCCTCGGCGGTCGGTCCGGTCAGCACGCGGTGGCAGGTGAGCAGGTCGTCGACCTCCCCGGCCACCTGCACCCGGCCGCCCGACAGCAGGACGAGGTAGTCGGCCACCCGCTCCAGCTCCGCGAGCACGTGCGAGGACAGCAGCACCGACACGCCGTCGTCGGCCACCGCCGCCATCACCGCGGCCATGAAGTCGTGCCGGGCCAGCGGGTCGAGCATCGCCAGCGGTTCGTCGAGCACGAGCAGCCGCGGCCGCCTGGCCAGCGCCAGGGTCAGCGCGAGCTGGGCCTGCTGGCCGCCGGACAGCTTGCCGGCCTTGCGGTCCAGCGGGATGCCGAGCTCGCCCAGCCGGGCCTGGGCGTAGCCCTGGTCGAAACGCCGGTTCAGGTTGCGGGTCAGGCGCAGCATGCTGGCGACGGACAGGTTCTTGTACAGTGGCGTGTCCTGCGCTACGAAGGCGATGCCGTCCAGCGCGGCCGGTGAGCCGGCCGGCCGGCCGCCGAGCACGGTAGCGGTGCCAGCGCTGGGGGCAATCAGGCCGACCGACAGGTGCATCAGGGTGGTCTTGCCCGCGCCGTTCGGGCCGACCAGCGCGGCCACGTGCCCGGCCGGGACCGCGAGCGTGCACTCGCGCAGCGCCCAGGTGCGGCCGTAGCGCTTACTCAGGCCGCTGGTCTCGATGACGTTCATGCCACGCCCTCCGTTCCGTCGCCGACCGCGCCGCGGCGGTCGGCCGGTCCGCCGCGGCGTTCAAGGAAATCCCGCAGTGCGCTGGTGAACAGCGCGACGATGCCGTCCTCGTCCAGCCCCGCCGCGTCCGCGGTGCCCAGCCAGGCCAGCAGCGAGCGGCGCAGCGCCGTCAGCTCCGGCAGCGCGACCTGGCCCAGGGTGGCCTGGACGAACGTGCCCTGGCCGGGCCGGCCGGCCGCCAGGCCCTTGTTGTCCAGCTCGCGGTAGGCCTTCAGCACCGTGTTCGGGTTGATGGCCAGCGAGCTGACCACGTCCCTGACCTTGGGCAGCTGGTCACCGGGCTTGAGGTAACCGAGCCGCAGCGCGTGCTCGACCTGCTGGACAAGCTGCAGGTAGGTCGGCACGCCCGAGGCGGCGTCGAGCCGGAACTCGATCGGCGACGCGGCTCCGCCCGGTGCGGGCAGGCTCCGGTCTCCTTCCGCACCCGGCGACGAGACACCAGCTCTGCTGTCAGGCGGACCGCTGACTGCTTTATCTATATCCATAGTACAAGATTACAGACGATGGTGCCGCTGTCAATCCGGTAGCGGTGGCCTTACGGGAGGCGTGCACCCGCACCCGTTCGGCCCTCCATCGCGTCCCCCGCCGGCGCCCTGAACTCTTCCTCGTGCACCCGCCGGCCCGGCATCCCGGAGCAGGCTCGATATGGAGAACTGAAATGCGGGTGCGCTGGCTGCGCTGGACCGTCGGGCTTTACGTCAACCCGGAGCTTGCCAGCACGGAGCTGACCACCTCGTAGCTGCGTTCGGTGGGCTGGATCAGACCTTCCACCTGCGGGATCCGGCCCAGACGTTGAGCTCTTCGGGATGGTCGCGCCGGGCAAGTGATTCGGCCATCAGCCGGTCGCCCTCGGCCTGGGTCCTCCGGTCGCGGACGCGGTCCATGTGGGTCTTCTCGCCCCTATACCTCGCGACCGGGGGAGGCGGGTCGAGCGGGTCGGTCCCGGCGGGCTGCCAGCAGACCCGGCATTCCCACTGGGGGGGTGGCGACGCGGTCCAGATGAACGGCACGACGGTCTGATGCTTGTTCGCGCAGTGATAAAGCACGACGACCTTGGCGACGGGAAATCCACGGCCATAAGGCTCACCGGCAGGACCGGCCCCTACCCTCGTCCCCTGCATTGTGCCGTTGTTTATAGTCCGCATAAATGCCTCCGTCAGTCCTCATTATACAGGGAAATTCCGCGTGGTTTTGACCGTTAACGCCGGGTCGTGACATCCCTGAAGGGGCCAGAGGTAATCCGGAGCGTCGGTCGCCGTCGGCCTGGCTGCGCCGGTCCTTGACCTGCTCCAGGCCCAACGTTTCCTCGGCCGACTTGATCATCCGGAACTCATTTGGCAGCGGGCGATTCAGCGAGGTTTTCCCAGCGACTTCATTCGATCATCTTGTGCTCGAATTGGACGAGGACGAGGGCGGCTTTGGCGATGTCGCCGATCCGGCTCGGGCTGGTGGTGACATTCTGCAGGGTGGTCCAGCGTTGGGTGAGCAGCGCGAAGCCGCGTTCGCCGAGGCCGCGCAGCGACCGGATCAGGGCATTGCGGGTCCAGATGTCTCGTTGCTGCCAACGCGGGGGCTCGGTGACCGCCGCGTCCGGGTACAGGAACGCCGGGTGGAGCTCGGGCGCCATCACCAAGCCGGCGGCACCAAGCCGGGGAACCCGCCTGGGGTTTACGGTCTTCTTGGATTCGGCAGCGTGAAAATGGCTTGCGGCAAGATGCGGGGTCCGGGGGATAGTGGACCGCATGATCTCGGGTCCTTGGCTGCGGGTTCGGTACCGCGAGGATGAGGTGACGTCGACGACGAAGCTACCTGGTCACTAACCCAGGTGCTGGCCGAGAACGGCCTCGTGGCGATCGGCCCGGCCGGGCTCAGCGGCAAGCCTGGGACCTGGTACGAGCGCGGCCTGGCGGTCTACCGCGCCAGCCTGCGATGGACCAGGCACGCCATCGCCGCACTCCGCGCCGCTCCGGCCCCCTCCTCGCAGCCGTCGTCTTGGTAACCGCGGGTCACGCCTTTGCCGGCACTCCCAGCTATCCCGATATGCCCTGGGACGTCTCGCCGAGCGCGCCCATCGCCGATCGGACCCACTCCAGGCTGGTCCGGTGGATGGCGATCCCGTGCTCAAGCGCCAGCAGCGCGTGCTGCCGCAGCGTCCCCTGCCGCGAGGCGGCGAACTGCTCCATCCCCCGGACGAACCCGTCCAGGGCATCGCCCAGGTCGGCCAGGAACGCGATCACCTCGGCATGCTCCAGATAGTTCTCCATCAGCGCGAAGCGCATCAGGTGCTGGCCCAGATCCGCCCCCACCGTCTCCGGGACCACCGGCTTCCGGAGCCACTCCAGGTGGACCGCCAGGCCGGCTTCTGTCACCTGGTAAAGGCGCAGCGCGCGGCGCCCGCTGGACACCTGCTTCTCGGCGTGCAGCAGGCCACGCTCCTCCAGTCGCCGAAGCGCAGGGTACAGCGCGCCCGGGCTGGGCTGGTACACGCTCGCGGGGGAGGAGCTGAACATCTTCTTCAGCCCGTACCCGGAACGCGGCTCGTCGGCGATGACGCCGAGCAGCACCTGCTCGAAGTCGGTCAGCGGACGCCCCGCCGCGCCGGGAGATGTCGCGTGGGAAGATGCCATTGTCCTCTTCCAATGACTCGATTCGACTTATAATCTAGATCCGCGTAGCGAGGCGTGACCAAACGGGGGCCGCGCCTCACTAGGGGGCCTGACTAGGGAGTTCTGCGTGGACGCCAGTGTATGGATCCTCAACTCGTCATCCTGGCCATCGTGCTGACCGCTGACCTCCCAGGCGTCGCGCACTAACGAGTTCCCCCGCGATTGAGACGGGGTGAAGCGGGCGATGGCGTGGTGCCAGCCCGCCCGGTCGCCGTGCTGGCAAGATAGCGGCATGGAACGTGTGCTTGGAATCGGCGGGTACTTCATGCGGGCCGATGACCCGGCGGCCCTGGGCGCGTGGTATCGCGATTGCCTAGGCCTAGACGCCGATGAGAACGGCCTGTGGCGTCAGGGAGCCGGGCCGACGGTGTTCGCGACGTTCGAGCCCGGGACCGGCTACTTCGGATCCCGCGCCCAGCAGACCATGCTCAACTTCCGGGTCCGCGACCTGGATGCGATGCTCGCGCAATTGCACGCCAAGGGAGCGGACGTGGCCGGGGAAACGCAGGACATGGAGGGTGTCGGCCGGTTCGGCTGGGTCACCGATCCCGAGGGCAACCGGATCGAGCTGTGGCAGCCCGCCTGACCGCGTCGTCACGCAGGCGGTGACGTGCTGGCGGCCCCAGGCCGCCGGCGATCACGCCACCTCGTAGCGCAGGTGGACTGCTCCCTCGCCCTTGATGGTCTCGACGCAGCGCATATCCACCTGCGCCGAGTCGAACAGCCGAACGCCCCGGCCCACCAGCTTCGGCGCCACATGCAGCACGACCTCGTCGACCAGCCCGGCGGCCAGCGCCTGCCGGGCGATGCTGACCCCGCCGGCCAGCAGGACGTCCTTCCCGTCCGCGACCGCGCGGGCCTGCTCCACCGCGGCGGCAACGCCGTCGGTCACGAACGTGTAGCTAGTCCCGCCGCTCTTGGAGATCCGCTCCTGGCCGCGGTGCGTCACGACGAACACGGGGGCGTGGAATGGCGGGTTCTCGCCCCAGTTCGGGTAGCCGAAGTCGAACATCGTCCGGCCGATAACCTGCGGGCCGAACCGGGCGAAGTTCTCCGCCCACACCCGGGAGTCCACCGAGTCCTCCCCGCCGTCCATGCCCTGCTCCTGGCGCCAGCTGCGCAGCGGAAACTGCCAGCCCAGGATCGATGTGAAGACCGCCATGCCGTCCGCGTCGGCGGATTCCGGACCCGCAATGCCATCCAGTGACATCGACATCGCCACGACTACCTTGGTCATCTCCGGCCTCCTGTCCGGTCTGGGACGCCGCGTGCGCCCCTCTCGGTTGCCAGTCGGAGCAGATCGCCGGGTCTCTACACCATGCCAGTCCGGCCAGCCGACGTTCGCGCCTCTACCCACGACCGCCGAAGGCGAGCTCGAGCAGCCGAGCGCCGATCACCGTGACGCCCGGGCGGGGCTCAGACCTTCCACGGTGTCCACATGGGACCCTACTGCGGTGAAGTCGCTTCGGAGTAACCGCGAGGGATTTCGCTCGCGTTCGAGCATGCGCTCCAGCAGGGTGATCAGCCGGAGTGCCTCCGCTCCGATACGACCTAGCGCATCGTCCTCACCCCGTCGCCGAAACCGGTTGGCACAGATTTGCCGGCTGCCTCATGGTGCACTACCCCGGTCTTGGCGTAGATGCGCTGGATGTGCCCGTGCTGCAACAGCGCCAGGCGGAACGTGCGCTGCATCAGGCCGGGCTCGTACCCCAGCCGCTCGGCCAGCTCGACCGCCACCAGGCAGACGGCCAGCCCCGTCTCCGCCGGCTGCGCCATCCCGATGTCCACGGCCAGCGACACCGCGGCGATCAGCTCGGTGGCCCGCACGTCCTCACCTGCGTCTTGCGCCATGACGCACCATGGCAGAAGCCGTCAGCTGGGCAGCCCCGCCTTGTCGAACCTCTCCTGCAGGCTGGGCTTGCGTTCGTGCCGGGCGCGCAGCTCAAGGAACCGCTTCCTGAACGCGGCCGAATCCTCCTGCCGCTCAGCCAGCGCCTGCAGGTCCCGCAGCAGCGACGCGGCCATGTCGTAGTCCTGCGGCCGCCTCGTCTCGATCAGCTCCGCGGCCTTCTGCCAGGCCGCCTCCGTCCGGCCAGCGAGCTCGTCAAGGCGCTTCGCATAGGCCGCAGCCTCAGCCGCCGCCCTGCGGGCCTCTGCCTTGCGCCGCCGCTGTTCCGCGGCCTTCTCCCGCGCCGCCTTGCGGTCTTCGGCCGCCTCCCGCAACTCAGCCGCCGTGCGCCCCGGTGCCACCGGCGCTGTACCGCCAACAGCCCGGAACCGGCGCAACAGCAGCGCCTGCACCTGCGCGCTCTCCCCAGAAGCGACCCGCGCCAGCAGCCCGTCCTTCTCCTCCGCGGACAGCGACGCGATCCACTCCTCCAGCCCGGAAGGCTCCTCGATCGATGGGCTCGAAGCCGCCGCCACCGCGATGAGATCCTCGTCGATCCCGAAGAAATCGACGACCGCCTGAAGCCCTGCGCTCAGGTTCCCGAGCCCGGCCGGCACCGGCGGCTCGGTCTCCTCGTCCTCCGCCTCGTCCGACTGAAGGGCGAGCAGCCAGGCCAGGTACAGCAGCCGCAAGTCCCCCGCGGCGAGCTCGGAACGAGCCTGGACCATGGCCGCGAGCTGGCCGCCCGGCTCGTCCCAGTAGTCATCCGCCTCCTCCTGGTCGATGTACAAGCTGAGGATCAGGTGGCTGTCGGTCTGGATGACCGAAGCGGTGTCAGTGCAGCAGTACTGCCCGGCGGCCTCCGCATCCAGCACCCCGCGCGGCAGCCGGAACATCAGCTGACGCGTCCCCCAGTTCGCCAGGTACAGGTACGCGTCGAAGTACCGCTCCACCATCTTCCGCGGGTCGCCCTTGAGATCGCCCCACTGGTACTCGTTGACGAACCTGGTGGCCGTTATCTCGGCCCGGCTCGAAATCGACCGCAGCTCCGCGCGCTGTTTCGCGGTCAGCGGCCGGTCGAGCGCGAGGAACTCGTAGTACTGGTATTCGCTCATCCTGCCGCGTCCCAATCCACAGTTGTACGACTCCGCAGCGGATTGTAGCGACGCCGAGGGCTCAGGCGGGGGAGATCAAAAAAGCCCGTTGCTGTGCGGCAGGGTGTCCGGCTTGGCAAAGACTATGTCCCAGTGCTCGGCGAGCTTGTCGTTCTCGACGCGGAAAAGATCATAGAACGCGGTTGGGACGCCGTGCAGGATTCCCTCGCCCTGGGTGAAGACGAACTCGCCATCAGCGACGATATGGTGCACCCGCTCCACAACGGCTGCCCACACGCCGGCCTGAATCGCATGGCCGAGACCGCTCACGCCGTCGGCGATCTGAGGGTTGTGCTGGATGAACCGGTCGCCGTCGAAGAATCGGGTGATCTGCGTCCGGTCTCCGCCCATCATTATCAGCTCGACGAACTGCTCGACCAGCTTCTTGCTGGCGGCGGTCTTGTGTGGTTCCGTCACCACCGCGGGTCCGTCCGTCATGGTGTGGCCCGACACCGTCTGGTCGACCCACGGCTGACGCGCGTCCCAGTGTTCGACGATTCTGTCGTCCGCCACTCGCCACAGGTCGCATCCCACGATCGGAACGGGACCGAGCCCGTGATACAGGCCATGCGCCACGACCAGTTCGTCCTCGCTGAGGACACGCAGCCTTTCATGGCGGAAGCCGTCGGGAAGGCTGCTCACCGCCGTGCGCAAGCCGTCGAGGCCAGGCCCCGTCGGGACGGGCTTCGCGGTGGCCAGCGCCTGCTCGCGTGTGGGCACCATGTCATGTGCCGTGCGGCCGTGTTCCTGGGCGGCGGCGACGAGCTCGTCCTCGGTGCCGCGCACACGCCAGCCGCAGTCACACACGATCTCCTTCTCCATGTCAGGCTCCTCAGACTGGACTCGTGACGCAGGCTACGCTCGAAGGGTTGCCAGATGGTTGGGAAGGGGCTGGGGCGACATGCGGGTCTACCTGACCGGGCCGCTCTGCCTCGAAGCCGGGGAGCATCTGCTGGCCGAGTCGGCGCTACCCGGGCCGCAGGGCCGCCACCTGCTCGGCTTTCTCGCCGCCGAGCATGCGCGGCCGCTGTCAAGGGACGAGCTTGCTAGCGAAATCTGGCCGGCCAGCCTGCCAGCCGCCTGGGAGAGCTCGCTGAAGGCCATCGTCAGCAAGGTCCGGGCCGCGCTCAGCCGTGCGGGCCTACCGGGTGCTGAGCTGATCCGCGCCGTCGAGTGCATGGCAGCTGTCCAGCTTCAGCGCGGCCAGGCCTCGGCAGCCATCCAGGGTGCGGAACTCGTGCTCGGGCTCGACGAACTGCGCGAGAGCGGCTGGCGTATCCTGATGCGCGCGCACGCCGCGGCGGGCAACGTCGGTACCGCCTTGCGCGCCTTCGAGCGCTGCCGCCTGACACTCCATGAGCAGCTGGGGACCGTGCCCTCTCCGAGTACCCGCTCCGCGTACAGCGAGCTCCTCCTGTAAATCACTCGCAGTTGCCGGCCCAAGGCCTGTGCTGACCCGTAACATTCCCTGGACAAGCGCCAGCTCCGGGACCAGTTGGCAGGGGGAGGACAGCACTGGTGGCTCGGCTGGCGATCTCAAAAGACTTCCTGGCGGAATACGCCAAGCTGGACAAGCACGTCCAGCGCGCCGTCGACCAGGCGATCGCCGCCTTCGCCCGGCACCCGCACCCAGGCCAGCACCTGGAGACCCCCCAGCACACCCATGACGAGCGGCTCCGCATCATGCCGCTGGACGGCCACTGGCGCGGCATCGTGCTCGCGCCCGCAGACACCTCCGCCACAGACACGTACTGCCTGGTCACAGTCCTGCCGCAGGACAAGGCGGATGCCTACGCCCTGCAGCTCATCTTCGCCCACCCGTTCGCGACGTGGCGCACCTTCCTCCACCCGAACCAGCGCCAGATCGCCTACCACCGCGGCTACTCTGGCCCCGCTCAGGTCACCGGCGGCCCCGGCACGGGCAAGACGTAACCGTCCTGCACCGCGCCGCCTTCCTAGCCGAACACGCCGTACCAGTCCTGGTCACCACCTTCGCCGGCAACCTAGCCGACGCCCTGAGCACCCAGCTCGACTTCCTCATCCATGAACCCCGTATCCGCCGGAACGTCGAGATCCTGAACGTCGACCGCCTCGCCTACCGCATCGTCAAGCAAGCCCGCGGCACCCCCGTCATCGCAGACGAGCGCACGCTGCGCACCCGCTGGACGGAAGCCGCCGCCAAAGCCGGCGTCCCCTTCACCCCCGCGTTCCTGAAGAACGAGTGGGAGCAGGTCATCCTGGGCCAGGACCTATCCACCGAGCAGGCCTACCTGACCTGCCCGCGCCCCGGCCGCGGTCGCCCGCTCAGCAAGGCCCAGCGCAGCCAGGTCTGGCAGGCCGCCCAGCAGGTCACCGCCGGACTGGCCGCCACCAGCCAGACCACCCACCTGCAGCTGGCCAACGAGGCCACGCACCTGCTCCGCCAGGCGGGAACGCCGCCCTACCGCCACATCCTGGTGGACGAGGCCCAGGACCTGCACCCCTCCCAGTGGCGCCTGCTCCGCGCCGCCGTCGCGCCCGGCCCTGACGACCTGTTCATCGCGGCCGACCCGCACCAGCGGGTCTACGACAACCGGGTCTGTATGGCCGGCCTCGGGATCAGCGTGCGGGGCCGGAGCCGGCGGCTGTCCCTGAACTACCGGACCACCCAGGAGATCCTGGCCTGGGCGGTACCGCTGCTGGGGACGGAGCCGGTGACCGGCCTGGACGGCGAGGTGGACTCGCTGATCGGCTACCGATCGCCGATGCACGGCCCGCGCCCGCGGCACAAGCTGACCGTCTCCCGGGCCGAGGAATTCACTTTTCTAGCCGAACGGATTGGCTCGTGGCTATCCGACGGCCTCGAGCCCCATGCCATCGGCGTGGCCGCCCGGTCCGCCGCCTTGGTACGCGAGGCACGCGAGGCGCTGCAGGCCGCGGGCATCGTGACGGTCTCGCTCAACGGCCGGGGCGGCACCAAGGCCGTCCGGGCCGGCACCATGCACGCGATGAAGGGCCTGGAGTTCCAGGCCGTCGCGGTCATCGGCGTCGAGCAGGGCCTGGTCCCCGAACCAGCCGTGATCACCCCGGAAGACGAGGACGCCGCCACCCACGCCCAGGACCTGCAGCGGGAACGCTGCCTCCTGTTCGTGGCCTGCACCCGGGCCCGCGACCATCTCTACGTGTCCGGCACCGGCCAGCCGAGCATCTTCCTGCCACCCCGCGAGGCAGCTCCGCCGCCGCCCAGGCCGGTCCTGCCGAACGCCGACATCCCCGCCTTCGACCTGGGTAAGTTCTTCCGCCTGCTGCTTTCCCGCCGACGGCTTGATCCCGGAATGGACGCGGAAAGCTTCCTGACCTGGGCGACCGCGCCGGGCCGTCGCCTGCGCCTGGCGGAGCTTGACGCCCCCGCGAGACGGTACCTCGCCGAGGGCGGAGAATGCGCCCTCGACCTGGTCGACCGCTGCCTGGACCTGCTCGACCGCCTGGCCGGCCCCAAGCCGGACCTGGACGGCGTCCGCCTCCCGGACCGCTTCGCCGACGCGGCACGCAAACAGATCGGCGCGCAGCGCCTCGGCCAGCCCGTAGTAAGGCGAACCGCGACCACCACGCGCAGCCGGCCGCCGCGCCCGCGCATCGGCCTTGATCCCGGCGGGGCAGGCGTGCAGGTAATCCTGCCGCCGGCCGGTGAGATCGCCACCTGGCAGGTGACCGCCGACGGCGATCCCGTCACGGTGCGGACCCGCGCGCAGACCATGCACCCGCTTCCCCGGCCGGTACGCACCGTCCACGTCTGCCTGGCCGGCCGGGATCACGTGAGCGAGCTGGAAGTCGTGCCGTCCACGGACCCGATCCTGTTCTTCTCTGAGGACGGCAGGTGGCTCCCGGCGCAGTTCCCCCTGCTCCCGGAAAACGTGTGGATCCTGCGCCCCGCCGACCGCGAGCTCACCACGGCCGGCGAGCTCCGCGCGATCACCGAAGGCCCGCTGCCGCCCGGATGGGCGGGCTGGCACCTCCAGCTCGCCTCCCTGGAGACGGTCAGCTCCCTGACGCTGGAAGGCGGCCCGGCGCACGCCGTACAGCGTCATTCGCGCCCGCGCCTCCTGCTCGGCGAGCCGCTCCCCGGCGTGACCGCGCCCGACGGCTCACCCGTCTACGCCAAGCCGCCGCAGCTGCGGCTCCCCGATGCGCTCCGCTGGCATGTCGGCATCCGGCCCGCTGGGGGAGGCAGCAGCCTGGTCTCCACGGAAATCGATCGGGCCGGCCCCGCCGACATCTGGGACGGCTTGCCCAGGCCCATCCTGGGCGCGTTCGACATCACGGCGCGCGGTCCCCTCGGCCGCTGGATGCACACCACGATCGGCGTCGCCGAGATCTGTGTCGCCGAAGCCCCCAACGTCAGCCCGCTCCTCCTCACGCCCTCCCAGCCGCTCCAGCCCCCCCAGGCTCTCCAGTCTCCCCAGCCCTCCCAGTTCTCTCAGCCACTTCAGCCCCAGCCATCACTCCAGCCACACCAGTTGGCCAGCGGCGCCGACGTCAGCTCCGGCCAGCTGACCTTCCGCGACTGCGAGCCGGCCGACGACCTGACCGCCGCCCTGTACCTGGCCCGCGCCCCCTGGCGCGCGCCGGTCGTCGTGCCGGTCCCCTCCGACGGAGTGGTCAAGCTTCCGCCCAGCCTGTCCGAGGCGGGCCCGCTCCGGGTCCTGCTCCGCGCCGAGGCCCCAGGGACCGTCACGACCTGGCCGGACTGGCCCGCCCGCGATTCCTATGCGGCCACCGCGCCGGGCATCCCAGCCGGCGCCGACCTGGAAGAAAACGCACTGTCCCGGTTCCTGGCCGGGGAGAGGGAATTGCCCCTGCGGCCCCGCCGGGTGGAACGCCTGTGGCGGCTCATCCACCTGGCCGGCGACCTGATCGCCGCGGGCGCGCCGGCTGATCTCCGCGAGCGCTGCTCGGCCGTCCTCCGTGACCAGCCCGCGCTGGCGATGACCGGCCTCCTCGACGCCAGGCTCGATGCCGCGGCGTGCATCGCCGGCCTGATCGGCGCCGGGCTGGCCACCGCCCGGCCGGTCATGATGGACGACATCCGGGCGGCCGAACGCCTCTGGGCCATCGCCCCGGCGGCCGCGGCGGTGCTGTGCAGCCGGCTCCTCGCCGGACAGGCCTACATGGACGAGGATCCCGCGGCGGCCATCATGGAGGCCGCGCTGGCCCAGTGCGGCCCGAATCTGGCTGCCCTGCTCCGCGGCGACCACGACCCGGCGATAGTCGCCTCCGACCAGCTCGAAGCGGCCGGGCCAGCCGCGGCCGTAGTCCCGCAGCCCCTCCTCGGCCCGGGCACGATCGCGGTCGCGGCCAGGCAGATGTCCGACGCGCGGAGCAGACCCGAACTGGTCCGGGCCGCACAGGACGCCCCCTCCGTCGTCCGCTCCGCCGAGCGCCTGGTGGCCGCCTCCCCGTACCGCCGCGCGGCGGCCCGGATCGCGGCCCGGCGCGAGCTGCCCGCCATGTCCATCTCACTAGCCCTGGTGGCCCGCATCTCGGCGCGCGGTGACGAGGCCTGCCGCTCCTTTGAGCGTGCCTGGCGGAGCCGCTGGACCGACCTCGCCCAGCAGGCCCCCCGCCTGACCAGCATCGACCTGGTCCTCGCCGAAGCCCTCATCGCAGCCACCGAACGCGCCCGATTTGCCTGATCAACGGCCCAGCAAGGGCGTTAGCTGATACGTCCTGGCCGGCGGCGACGGCGGCACTCGGCGGCGCGCCGCAGCAGCACGGTGCGTTCGGGGATGTTCCTGGTGAGCGCGGCCGCGCGGCGGAACTCGGCGGCCGCCTCGCCATCGCGGCCGAGCCGCGCCAGCAGGTCACCGCGGACGCTGGGCAGGTG
>Ga0070697_100001890_pt1 | contig 16009 bp, 14 predicted proteins | sample KBSK1501metaG_FD_65475 | JGI IMG/M metagenome (GOLD analysis project Ga0070697, IMG submission 65475) | Corn, switchgrass and miscanthus rhizosphere microbial communities from Kellogg Biological Station, Michigan, USA - KBS K1-50-1 metaG | ecosystem: Host-associated > Plants > Roots >...
ATGGACTGGCGCACGTCCGCGTCCGGGTCGCTGAAGGCTTCCAGCGCGAACGCGGGCCGGATGCCGGTGTCGGCCTCGATCTGGGCCTTGACGTCGTCGTCGTGGAAGGTGAGCATGCCGCAGTCGGTGTGGTGGATCAGGATGATCTCGTTCGTGCCGAGCAGCCGCTGGGAGATGGTGAGGGACCGGACGACGTCGTCGGTCACCACCCCGCCGGCGTTGCGGATCACGTGCGAGTCGCCCTCGGAGAGCCCGAGCACGCCGTAGGGGTTGAGCCGGGCGTCCATGCAAGCCACCACCGCGGTGTGCTTGGCGGGCGGCAAGGGCAGGTGGCCCTTGTCGAAGCTGGCGGCGTACCGTTCGGCGTTGGCGACGTAGGTGTCGGTAGTGGTCACGGTTCCTCCCCGGAGCAATGGTCGGGTATCGGCGGGATCGTATCCGTTCCTGCACTAGCCTAATCCTGATCTAACAGACCAGAAATACCGGGTTGACAGCGGGATCAGCTCTTGTCCAGCCCTCGGCCCGCCTACCCGGGGTTCAGCCCTTCAAGTCGGCATTTCAGGCCTGAGCGGCCGCCTGGCTCACCGAGATGGCCATCTCGGCCGGGCGGGACAGCGTCTGGTAGACGACGCAGTACCGCTCGGTGAGCTTGATCAGCGTCTGGACCTGCTCGGCGCTGGCGTCGGTGTCCAGGTCGAAGGCCAGGCGGATGGACCGGAACCCGACCGGCGCGTCCTTGCTGACCGCCAGGGTGCCGCGGAAGTCCAGGTCGCCCTCGGCCGAGACGGTGCCCCCGGCCACGTCGATCTGCAGCGAGGTGGCCACCGCCCGCAGCGTGACCCCGGCGCACGCCACCAGTGCCTGCAGGAGCATGTCACCCGAGCACAGCAGGGACCCGTCCCCGCCGGTCGCCGGGTGCAGGCCCGCGACGGCCAGCGCCCGCCCGGTCTCCACCGAGCAGGAGACGGCCTCGTCCAGCTGCCCGCGCGCCCGCAGCGTGACGACCGCCTTCTCCGGGTCCTCCCGGTAGGCGTCCTTGAGCGGCTGCTGCAGGGCGCGCAACTCCGCGCTGTCCATGACGGCTCCTTATCTGTGCTCCAGTTATCTGTGCTCCAGCTCCATGCTCCGGCGGGTCCTATCACGATAAGGGCGACCAGCGGCGCTGCGAGGCGGCGTAGTCGTCCAGCCGCCACGCCATCGCCGACCGTGGCCTGATCGCCCAGACCACGTCGAAGTCGGGATCCTGGTCCGGCAGGTACTGCTGGTCCTCCGGCCTGGTGTATTTCGCCGCGAGCGCCGCGACCACGGTGGGAACCGCGGCCGGCGGCCCGAGGTCCTCGGCCACGCCGCGGACGATCAGGACGTCCTCGCCGCTCTCCAGGTGGACGACGACCCGAGGGTCGGCCGCGAGGTTACGCGCCTTCACCGTGCTCCGCTCGCTGTACAGGTGGAGCGTTTCGCCGGTCACCACGCCCCAGAGCGGCGCCGCGTGCGGAGCCCCGGACGGGGTCGTGCTGCCCAGCCAGTAGGTGCGTGCCGCCGCGAGCCGCTCGGCGACCTCGATCCAGGTCATGGTGTCCTGCGCCATGACCCGATGATCGCATCAAGCCAGTAACACCATCTCGACCAGAGTGTGATCATCTCGATGCCACCGTGGCGGCGCGCGATCCGTCCGATGGGCATGAAGAACCGACTTCGGGTCGCCACCGGGGCGGCCGTGATGGCACCGCTGATCGCGGGGTGCGGGTCGAACCCGGTCCCGCCCCCGGTCATGGCCCACGGCGTGGCGGCCAGGGAACCCCTCGTGAACCCGCGTCCCTACGGGACGGCGGACGCGGCGCTGGGCCTCGACGTGCTTGGCGCGCTGTGCCGGAACGACCCGCGGGCCAACCTCGTGCTGTCGCCGTCGAGCCTGGCCAGCGGGCTCGGCATGGCCTATCTCGGCGCCCGCGGCGGCACCGCGCGGGCCATGGCCGGAGTGCTTCACCTGCCGGCCGCGGGCAGCCAGGCGCTGGCGGCGGGCCTGCAGGCCCGGTCGGCCGCGCTCCGCGGCCTGGGCGGGCCGGGCGTGACGCTGGACGCCAGCGATCAGGTCTGGGCCGACCCCAGCCTCCCGACCGAACGCAGCTACCTGAACGCCGTCGCCACCGGCTACGACGCCGGCCTGGCCAAGGCGCCGTTGCTGACCGATCCCGAGCGGGCGAGGCAGGAAATCAACCAGGCGATCGCGACCGCGACCAAGGGCCAGATCCCGCGGTTGCTGGCCCCGGGGTCGCTGGACGCCCACATCGGCTGGGTGCTGACCGACGCGCTCTACATGCACGCCGCGTGGGCTACGCCGTTCGATCCCGAAGAGACCAGCCCCGGCCCGTTCACCACCGCCGAGGGCCGCCCGGTCACGGCGCGGTTCATGCTGGGCGGCGAGTACCGCGCGGTCACCGCGGGCGGCTGGACCGCGGTCTGGCTTCCCTATCGCGGCGGCAAGCTGGCGATGGAAGCGCTGCTGCCGCCCGCGGGTTCGGCCGGCTGCGCGCTGCCCGCCGCCGCGGCCCTCGGCGCGATGACCTCCCGGCTGGCGTCCGGCCAGCCCGGCACCCTGACCAGGAGCGTCTCCTTCCCCAAGGTGAACATCGGTACCCAGGTCAGCCTGCGCCCCGTCCTCACCCGGCTCGGCATGGGCCTGGCGTTCACCGCGGCGGCGGACTTCACCGGGCTGTCCCAGCAGGCCTGCTGCATCGGCCTAGTGGAGCACGCGGCCACCCTGGACGTAGGGGAGAAGGGCACGGTGGCCACCGCCGCCACCGCGGTCGGCATACAGGCGAGCGCCGGGCACGTGCTGCCGCCCCAGGTTAGGTTCGACCGTCCCTACCTGCTGGTGGTGACCGGCCGCGCGACCGGCGAGCCCCTGTTCATGGCCCGTGTGGCCAACCCCGCGACCCGCTGAACAGCCTGTGCCAAGGCTCTGCGGCCGAACTGCTCTTTTTCTGGTTAAGTCACCCGCGTGACACGGTGGTCGACGCCTATCGTGTCACCCAGAGCACTAGTCTCACTATTTGTAACATTTGGTTACTCTCCGAAGGGTAGAAGCACCATGCGCATATGCCGGGTTCCGGCTGTGATCATTGCCGTCGTTATCGCCGGTACTGGCCTGACTGCGTGCGCGGGGTTCGGAGGGAATCCTCCCACCGCGGCGTCGTCAGCGGCTGCGGGTGGTTCGGCGACGGCATTGTCCGCCCCATCCTCGCCGTCTGGGCCTTCGACTGAATCAGCGCCTTCCGTGACGCCAGCGACTTCAGCCGCAGCTACGCATAAGGCTTCCCCCATCGCCACGAGGTCCGCGCGCTCGACGAGGCCGGCGACCCCCACGAAGTCCGCGACCCCGACTAAGTCCGCGACCCCGACGAAGTCCGCGACCACCGGGGGTTCCGGGACGCACAACTTCACGGTGCCCGCCATCCCCGGCGACAACATTATCAGCGCCTCGGGCTCGTACACCAAGATAGGTACTGCGCGGGTAAAGGTGACCGTGTGCGCCAAGCAGACCGGAGGCACGCAGGAGGTGGGGGCGGTCGCGGTCGCCTATAACGCCAGCGGTGCCAGCAAGAACGTCGGCGCGGTCGTGCTGACCGGGCCGGGCAACAGCTCATGCGGCACGATAACGTTCCTGCTCTACACCGCGCACCTGAAGGTTCACTCGTTCATCGGCAATGGGGGCCAGATAGTGAAGACCGGGCCGATCCTGACCCTCTACTGACGCGGGGGTCCTGCTCCGGCTAGGCCCTCTTCGATGAAGCTGAGGGTGAGCTCCTCGAGGTGACGGCGGGTGGCGTCGGGAACGTCGCGCAGCGGCCCCGGCCCGGCCAGCACGGCCAGCCCGTGCACCGCGGACCAGATGGGGGTTGGCGTGCTGAATAAGGTGGTTGATCCGGGCTTGGCGGTGAATTGGGGGGTCTATCGTGCACCGGATCGACCGCGGAGCCCGGATCCACCACGATAAACGGACGGGGTCTCCGCCTGACCTGCCCATGCGAGGGACCCGCGATAATCGTGATGCGCAGATGGCAGGGTTGCACTCCCCTGGCGGCATGTCAGAGCTGCGTCATGGCCTCGATGGTGAGCCGACGGCCTCGGCCGACGTTTCGGATTCAGAACCCTCCTCTATCAGGGGTACAACTACACGCAATTATCAGGGGTGCAACTACACGCAATCACGGACGCCGTGACAGCATGCGCTCTGGTCTCGGCGATCCTGCACTGACCTGGCTCTAGTGATAGCGTTCGGGATCGGCAAAGTCACCTGCAGGAAGTCCGGTGCATGGTCAGGCATCAGGTAGTCGGAGCCTGCGTCGGCTGCGTGCTTGCGCTGGCTCTGGCCTGCTCGGGCTGCGGCCTCATCTCGGGCGGCCGCCCGGCCGCCGGCCCGGCCAGCACCTCGGCGAGCATCCCTTCCGCGCTCCCGGCGAGCAGCAAGGCCTCACCGTCGGCGCAGGCGCCAAGTCCGCCCTCCTGCGCGGCGCGGGTCTTCTCCCGGATGACCGTGGCCCAGCGGGTGGGCCAGTTGTTTCTGGTCGGCATCGCCGACGCCCCCCGCACCGAGGTCGCCCGCGCGGTCGCGGCCTATCACTTCGGCTCCCTGTTGTTCGGAACCACGAGCACCGCCAGCCAGCCCGACATCCGGCAGGTAACCGCCGCCGATCAGTCGCTGGCCTCCTCGACGGCCACAGCGCGGGTCCGGTTCTTCATCGCCGCCGACCAGGAAGGCGGCGAGGTCCAGCGGCTGCGGGGGCCGGGCTTCTCGGCGATCCCGTCGGCCGTGGTCCAGGGGGAGCTGGCCCCCGGCGCGCTCCAGCGGGATGCCGCCGAGTGGGGACGCGAGCTGAAGCTGGCCGGCGTCAACCTCGACCTAGCCCCCGTCATGGACGTGGTCCCGCCGGGGACCGCCCGCCTCAACCAGCCAATCGGCGCGCTGATGCGCGAGTTCGGCACCGACCCGGCCACCGTGGCCTCGCACGGCGTGGCGTTCATCCGGGGGATGCGGCACGCCGGAGTCGCCGCTGTGGCCAAGCATTTCCCCGGCCTGGGCCGGGTGACCGGCAACACCGACCTCACCGCCGGGGCCACCGACACGGTGACCGCCCCAGGCGACCCCTACCTCGGGTCCTTCCAGGCCGCCATCGACGCGGGCGTGCCGTTCGTCATGGTCGCCCTGGCCAGCTACCCGCGGATCGACCCCCGTCACCCCGCGGTGTTTTCTGCCCGCACGATGCGGGTGCTGCTGCGCAAGCAGATGCACTTCGGCGGCGTGATCGTCTCCGATGACATGGGCGCGGCCGCGGCGGTCGCGAGCCTGTCCCCGGCCGCCCGCGCTATCGGCTTCCTCGCCGCCGGCGGTGACATGATCGTCTCGGTGAGCCTGCCCGCGGCCGCGGCCATGGACACGGCGGTTCTCGGCCGGATGAATCATGATCCTGCGTTCCGGTCTTCGGTCGACGCGGCGGTGATGCGCGTCCTGGTCGCCAAGCAGGCCTATGGCCTGCTGCCATGCGGCCGGGTAGATCCCGGCCCGGCCGGGTAGATCCCGGCCCGGCCGGGTAGATCCCGGCCCGGCCGGGTAGATCCCGGCCCGGCCGGGGACGGCCCCCGTCAGGCGGACCAGGAGTGCAGGAAGGCCGCGTCCTTGGCCGCGACGTCGGCCCGGAACATCGGGTGCAGGTCCATCGACGGCGAGTACTTGCTGGCCGGGACCTCGCGGCCCAGCGCCTCGGCCATCGCCCGGACGTGGTGCGGGCCCGCGCCGCAGCAGATCCCGACATAGTCCGCGCCGAGCTCGCGGGCCTGCACCGCAAACTGCGCCATCTCGAACCGCGTACAACCAAACGGGTCGAGCGCCACCGGGAAGGCCCGCTCCCCGTCCGCCGACCGCAGCGTCTCCATCGTCGGGGCGGCCGCGTCGGTCCGGTACGGCACCGGCTGAACCGCGACGGCGCAGTCTACGGCCTCCCGGATGCCGGAGACCAGCGGCAGCATGGTCAAAGGCCCGCGGTCGCAGTTCAGCCCGACGACCTGGGCGCCCTCGGCGGCCAGGATCCGGCACGCTTCCGCGTACCCGTACCCGTCGCGCGTCTGGTCGGGCTGGGTCGGCGCCAGCGTCACCATCGCGGGCAGCCCCAGGTCGCGGATGACCTCCAGCGCGATCAGCGCCTCGCCGAGATAGTCGTTGGTCTCCGAGATGACGAAGTCGATGCCCTCCTCGACCGCCCAGCCGAGCTGTTCGGCGTACATAGCCCGAACGGTCTGCGCGGTAGCCGGGTCGTCCGGGTCATAGGCCCAGGTGTTGCAGACGTTACCGGCCACCAGCGCGCCACCTTCGCGGGCGACCTCGCGGGCGATCCGTACCGCCTGCCGGTTCATCGCCTCCAGGTCGCCCTCACGGCCGACGTCGCGGAGCTTCTCCCGGTGCGCGTAGTAGGTGAGCGCGACCATCACGTCCGCGCCCGCGCGCAGGAACTCGCGGTGCAGTTCGCGCACCGCGTCCGGGTAGTCGAGCACCACCTCGGGCACGAACGGGCCCGCCTTGATGTAGCCGCGCCGCTCCAGCTCGAAGACGTAGCCCTCGGCACCGAGCACCGGGCCGGACCGCAGCCGGTCCACGATCGATGAGCTCACGCGCCCCTCCAGTTCACTCACGAAGCCACTCCTTCCGCAACCCCGCCGAACCTGGCCGACGTGAAGCGCCCGATGTCGTACACGGTGCCCCGCTGCAGCGCGAGCCGGGCCGGCACCCGGCCCACCAGGGCGCGAACTTGTAGCCGGGTGCCGGCCAGCCTACTCCGGTGTGTCAATATGGGCGGCGGGCCGGGCCATGCTCCGGAGAAGTTGTGGCTGAAGCACTGGCCGAGGGAGGGTAGCGCTGATGGTGGTGCTTGACGGCGCGTCGCTGACGATCGAGTCCCTCGCGGCCGTCGCCGAGGGGCGGGACAAGGCCATCCTCGCCCCGGCGGCGCGTGACCGGATGGCCGAGGCGCGGAAGGTTGTCGAGGAGGCCCTGCGATCGGAGGCGGCCGTCTACGGCCTGACGACCGCTGTCGCCGAGCGAAAGCGCGTCACACTCGACGCTGCGGGCCGCCGCGGCTTCAGCCAGACCCTGATCCGGAATCACCTGATCGCCCAGGGAACGCCCGCCCCGCCCACGGTGGTGCGGGCCGCGATGACCTGCCTGGTGAACGGCTACGCCAAGGGCGCGGCCGGGGTGCGCCCCGAACTCGCCGGGATGATCGTCGACGCCTTGAACCGTGGTGTCTCGCCGACCGTGCGCAGCCTCGGTTCGGTGGGGCAGGCTGATCTGGGTCCCCTGGCCGACCTCGCTGAAGGGCTGCTCCGCGGGACCGGCTTCGTTCTGCAGGAAAATGAAGGCCTGGCGCTGATCAATAACAACGCCTTCGCCACCGGCTGGGCCGCGCTGGCTCAACTCGCCGCTGAACGGCTGCTCGGGGAAGCCGAGGTCGCCGCCGCGCTCGCTCTCGAGGGGTTCGCGGGCAACCTCAGCATCCTCCATCCCGTGGTCGCCGAGGTCCGACCTCACCCGGGCCTGGCCGCGGCGAGCGGCCGCCTCCGCGCGCTGCTCGCCGGGAGCTCCCTGTTCGAGCCCGGTCACGCCCGAAACCTGCAGGACCCGCTCACCTTCCGGAGCATCCCCCAGATCCTCGGCGCGGCCAGGGACACCCTGGCTTTTACCCGGGGCACGATCGAGACCGAGCTGAACTCCACCCCGGCCAACCCCGCCGTCGTCCTGGCGGAACGGCGCATCGTGTCGGTCGGCAATCTCGACGTGGTCCCGGTCGCCGCCGCGCTCGATTTCGCCCGCATCGCCCTCGCGACGGTGGTGACCAGCGCCGCCGAGCGAACCGTCAAGCTCCTCCAGAGCCCGCTGTCCGGCCTCCCGCCCGGGCTTGCCGCGGAGCCGGACACCGGCGAGGACGCGCTCGCCGAGTTCGCTGTCGCCGCGCAGTCGATCGCCGCGGAGGCGCGCGCGCTCGCCCACCCGGTTTCCTTCGAGGTCGTGAGCTCGAGCAAGGCCGAGGGGATCGAGGACCGCATGACGATGGCCCCGCTGTCGGCGCGGCGCCTGGCCGACATGGCCGACCTCGCCGCCCGGGTTGTCGCCCTCGAGCTTTTCGTCGCGGCCCAGGCCGTCGACCTGCGCCGACTTCCCCGGCTGGGTGAGGGGACCGGGCGGGCGCTGGGCCTGCTGCGCGAGCTCGCCGCCTTCACCGGCCACGGGCAGGCCCCGCCCTCAGACCTCGAGCCGCTCGTCGACGCGGTTCGGGCGGGCCGCTTCACCGATGCAGCCGGGCTGACCCCGTGACGGATCGTCAGCCGCCCGGCCAGATGTCACCCTCCCAAGGCGGCACCGCGTTCGTCACCTCGCTGATCTTCACCCAGCGGCCGCCCGCCGCCGAGGTCTCCATCGCGTCGCAGACCGCCTGCACCGCCGCACCCTCGCCGAACCCGGGCGTCCACCGCGCCTCCGGCCAGCCTTCCAGCAGGTCGGCGACCTGGTTCGCGAAGGTTTCACCGTAGCCTACGCCCTGGCCGATCGGCCACCACTGGGCCGCGTAGGGGTGGCTGGGGTGCTCGGCCCGGATCCGCCGCATCCCGTAGAGCCGCGCGTCGTCGTGGGCGCTGGCGTACCACAGCTCGTTCAGCCGGGAGTAGTCGAACATCAGCGTGCCGTAGCTGCCGTTCGCCTCGACGGTGAAGTCGCACGGCCGCCGTACCGCGGCCCGCGCGACCTCCATCGTGCCGAGCGCCCCGGACTCGAAGCGCAGCAGGGCGCTGGCCGCGTCGTCGACGGTCACAGGCTGACCGGAGCGCGAGCGGATGAACGTGGTGGCCTGCGCACACGTGCTCTCCACGGGGCCGGCCATGGTCAGCGCCATGTCGATCAGGTGGCAGCCGAGGTCGGCGATGGTGCTGCCGCCCATGGCGCGGTCGAAGCGCCAGTCGTAGGGCGTGGCAGGGTCGGCGAACTCATCGGACAGCCAGGTAGCCCGCCACATCCTGAGCTCGCCGATGGCGCCTTCGGAGATCATCCGCTGCATGAGGGCCACCGCGGGCAGCCGCCGGTAGTTGAACCCGACCGCGTTGGGCACCCCGGCCGCCGTGACCGCGGCCAGCGCAGCGGCCGCCTCCGCGTAGTTCAGGGCCAGCGGCTTCTCGCACAGCACCGCCTTGCCCGCCGCCGCGGCCTCCCGGGCCATCTGCGCGTGCGTGCCGGGCGGGGTGCAGATGTCCACCATGTCCACGTCGTCCCGGGCGATCAGCGCACGCCAGTCGGTCACGGTGGCAGGCACGCCGTAGGCCGCCGCGGCCGCCGCGACCGCGCCGGCGTCACGGCCTGACATCACGGTGACTACCGGCGTCACCGGCAGGCGGCGCAGCATCGGCGCGACCCGGTAGCCGTAGCTGTGCGCCTTGCCCATCACCCCGTAGCCGATGATGCCGACCCCCAGGGTCGGTGCGGGGTTCATCCGGACGCCACGATCATCGCGGTCACCTGCTCGGCGGCGGTCAGCGCGGCCACCGCGTCGCCGGCGGTGGCGCCCTGGCAGGGCGCGCCGCCCGCGAACTCCGCGAAGCTCTCCGCCTGGCGGCGCAGCGCCTCGAGCTGGGCGCGTTCGCCCTCGGCCGGGTCGATGACGTCGCACCGCTCACTACCCCGGGTGCCGAACACTTCGGCCCACACCGCGTCACCCGCCGGGTAGTAGCGGCCGAGGGAGATGAACCCGCATCCGCCGCCGGACAGCGACGCGACCGCCTGCGCGCCGTCCACGTCGGAGATCCCGTCGGGGGCCTGACCCGAGGCCACCACCGCCAGGCTGCTGATGTCCTGGCCGGTCAGCCAGCGCAGCTGGTCGAACTCGTGCACGCCCATGTCGATCGCGATCCCGCCGCTGTGCGCCCGGAACGCCACCGACGGCGGCTGCGCGTCCCACTGGTAGCAGGTGACCAGGTGGATGACGCCGAACTCGCCCGCGGCGATCCGGTCCCGCAGCCGCCGCAGGCCCGGGACGAACCGCCGCCAGTAGGCCACCTGCAACGGCACGCCTGCCGCCGCGGCCGTCCCGGCCGACGAGCCGGCCGCCGCAGCGGTCAGCCCGCACGGTTTCTCGCACAGGATCGGCAGCCCCTGCGCGGCGACCTCGGCGATGACGGCGCCGTGCTGATCGGTGGGCGCGGCGATGAGCACGCCGTCGATCGCGGCCGCGTCCAGCATCTCCGCCGCGCTGGCGTGCACCGTCACGCCGGGCGCGGACACGGCCTGCCGGGCCGCGGGCGACATCTCCGCGATCGCGGTCACCGCCACCCGCTCCGAGCCGGCCAGCGCGCGCAGGTGGGTGCGGCCCATCCGGCCGGCGCCGACCAGGCCGAGCCGGAACAGCGCCATGTCACAGACCCCGTTCGGCCAGGAACGCGCGGTTGTGCCGCTGTTCGGCGGCGGCCCGCGCGAACCGGGTAGCGCTGCGCGGCAGGATGTCCTGCTCGACCACCAGCCAGCCGCCGAACGAGATCGTCCGCAGCCCGGCCAGCACGGCGTCCACGTCGAGGTCGCCGGCGCCGAGCGCGCAGTACGCCTCCCTGGTCCAGATCTCGGTCACCGGCGCCTGGTCGGTGACGATCTCGTTCATGACCGCGAGCCGGGCGTCCTTCAGGTGCACGTGGTTGACCCGGTCGCCGAGGTCGCGCAGCATCGCCACCGGGTCGCCGCCGCCGAGCAGCATGTGCCCGGTCTCCAGGCACAACCCGACGTCCGACACCTCGAGAACCCGCTCGATTTCCCATGGCGCCTCGACGTGGGTCCCGGTCTCGGGGTGGAAGGTCGGCTCGTAGCCGCGGTCGCGGCAGCGGGCGAGCACCGTAGCCAGCCCGGCCGCGAACCGCCGCCACCCGTCGGCGTCAAGACCAAGGGAATGATCCCGAACGGACCTGGCCGGGAGCATGGCCCGCCGCTTACTGCCCTTGTCGGCGAGCGTGGGCCTGGGCGGGGGCCCGGTCAGGCAGGACCGCACCGTGTCGAACACGTCGAGGATGCCGTCAAGCTCGCCCACGGCGTCCTCGAGCGCGCCCGGGTCGGAATACGGCAGCTCCACGTATGCCCCGGCCAGGCCGAGACCGCGCTCGGCCAGCAGTTCGCCGAGTCGCTCGCCGTCACCCAGGTAGCCGACGGGGCCGAGGTCGATGCCGGCGTACCCGGCCGCGGCCACCTGATCCAGGACCTGCGTGCCAGTCGGCACATTCGGATCCTGGCCGACGGTCAGCTCGAAGGCCCCGTAGCTGACCGGGGCGTTCGCCACCGCGATCGGCGCCCCGAGATGGCTCACGCTGTCGTCGCTCATCAGCCCGTCCTCCCGGTGGGATCGTCCAGGGGCACGCCGCGGTGGTGGCAGTCGATGATGGCCTGGCACAACGCGATGTCGCGCAGGCCGTCCCGGCCCGCGGTGGCCGGCTCGCGGCCGGTCACGATCCAGTCGTGGAACGCCTCGAGCTCGCGCTTGAACCCGCTCTCGTAGCTGGTGACTTCCTTCGTGCGCCAGGCCCGGGCCGAGCCCGCCCAGCCGTCCTCGATCTCCAGCGTGGCCGGCTCGTTGCGCAGGAACGGCGAGGGAAACGTCAGCCGTAGCCGGCGGTCCGGCGCGTACAGCGCGAACTCCATCCCGTACCTGGCGATGCCCGGCAGGTCGATCCAGTGGATGGCCACCGGCAGCGAGCCGAACTTGAGGATCACCGTGACGCAGTCCATGGCCAGGCTCACGTAGTCCAGCCGGGTCGGCTCGCCGAGCAGGCCCCGCACGGTGTTCAGCTCGTGCACCAGGGTGTCGAGCAGCACTCCCTCGTAGACCTGCCGCTCCAGCCCGGTGGCCGTCGCGAGTGCCGCCATGATCCGCTCGTCGCTGTCGGCCCGCAGCCCGGCCGCGACCTGGTCCGGCAGCGGCGACCGGGGGAGCAGCGGGTAGTGCGTGACGTAAGGCCGCAGCGGCGACTCGAAGGTGGTCACCCGCAGCAGCCGTGGGCCGCTGAGCTGCGCGGTTTCCTCCCGCATGCGGGCGAACGCGGGGTCGTACCGTTTCGGGTAGCCGGTCATCAGCTTCACCCCGGCCTGCTCGGCGGCCGCCACCATGGCGCGGCCCTCGTCGGCCGAGTAGCACATCGGCTTCTCCACGAAGACGTGCAACCCGGCCCGCGCCGCCGCCTCGGCGATCGGGGCGTGGCTGCCCGAGGTCAGCACCATGACCGCGTCCAGCGGATGGCCGAGCAGGTCGCGCCAGTCGGTGAAGACGGCGGGGATGCGGTAGCGGTCGGCACAGCCCTGCGCGCTGTCGGCGTCTAGGTCGCAGACGGCTGCGACCTCGTAGCGGCTGGCCAGTTCGGCCAGGTAGTGCAGGTGCATGACCTGGGCGATCAGGCCGGTCCCGATGAGGCCGACCCGCACCCGACCGGTCACGCCGGCTCCCGCACGGCGCCCTCGATCGCCGCGCCCAGCAGCCGCGCGGCCTCGGGGACGCCGGTAGTGGCCGGCACGAACGGGTCCTCGTGCTCGATCGAGATGACCCGCGCCGAGGAGCCGCCGAGCGCGCGGACCAGGTCCGTCCACCAGGCCAGGTCGTGACCTCGGCCGGGCACCGCGAAGGTCCACGGCATCTCGGCGGCGGGTTCCGGCCAGCGCCGGTCGAGCAGGCCGTTGAGGGCCAGGCTCTCCGCGTGGAAGATCGTGTCCTTGCCGTGTACGTGCCCGATCCGGTCGCCCAGGGCCGCGGCGACCTTGTGGCCGTCCATGCCCATCCAGAAGAAGTGGCTGGGGTCGAGGTTGCCCGCGATGGCCGGTCCCAGCGCGGCTACCCGGCGGAACGTCTCGACGTTGAACACGCAGGTGCCGGGGTGCAACTCGAGGCAGACGCGCAGTTCAGGGTTCTCGGCGGCGGCGAACTCGGCCAGGCCGGCCCAGTACGGCGCGATCTGTTCCTCCCACTGCCGCTGGTAGACGCCCTCCAGGTACGGCAGCCAGCCGCCGGCCCCGAAGTGCGGTACCTGGTCACCGGGGATGCCGCCCGGGCAGCCGGCCAGCGCGACCACGCGGTCCACGCCGAGCAGCGTGGCCAGCCGGATGGCGTCGCGCAGCGCCCGGTCGTGCTCGCGGGCCAGGTCCTGGTCGGGATGCAACGGGTTGCCCCAGGCGTTCAGCGCGTCGAGTTGCAGCCCGGGCCCGGTGATGGCGGCCAGCCAGGCCGACCGGGCCTGGCCGCTGGCGAGCAGGGCCGCCACGTCGCAGTGCGGGTGCGGAGCGTAGCCACCCGCGCCGATCTCGAGCTGGGTGATCTCGGGAGCGGCCTCGGGTAGCCAGCTCAGGACCTGCTCGAGTGGCCAGTCCAGGAAGGCCTCGAGCACCACGCCGATGCGCAGCCCGGCGGGGCGTTCCCCCGGGCTGCCGGCTGTCATAGCTGTTCAGCCTCCCGCCTGGGGACAAGATCGGTTGCCGATAGCTGGATAGTGCCTCCGGCGGTTATGACCTGTCAAGATCCTGTGAGTATGTACGGACAAACTAGAAAATAGAGTGGGAACTGATCGGCTCGGACGCCAGGACCTGCTCCTCGGGCGGCGCTTATAACAGCCCGGTTCCGGGCTAATCCTGCAGTGGTTACAATGTACAAACAAATGAGTCTAGCCACCCGCCGGATGTCGACGATGCCTGAACGCGAACCAAGCACCAGCGGCCCGATCACCATCGACCGCACCAGCCCGGTCCCCCTGTATTTCCAGTTGGCTCAGCATTTCGAATCGGCCATAAGATCCGGTGCGCTCAAGGTCGGCGCCCGGCTGGAGAACGAGGTCCAGCTGGCGGAGATGCTCGGCCTGTCACGGCCCACGGTGCGGGCGGCTTTCCTCTACCTGGCCAACAAGGGCCTGGTGGTGCGCAAGCGCGGCGCCGGCACCCTGGTGGCCAACGAGCGGATCGACCGGAACGTCGAGCTGACCAGCCTCTACGACGACCTCGCGGCCAGCGGCCGGACCCCCACCACGCGGGTGCTCAAGGCCGAGATCAGCCACGCAAGCGATCAGGTCGCCGATGCCCTGCAGCTGCCCGAACGTGCCCTGGTGATGTCGCTGGAGCGGATCCGGCTGGCCGACGGCGAGCCGATGGCCCTGATGCACAACTACCTGCCGGCCGGGCTCGTCCAGCTGAACGTCGAGATGCTCGAGGAGCATGGCCTGTACGAGCTGCTCCGCGCGTCCGGCGTCGGGCTGTACTCGGCTACCCAGCGGATGGGCGCGAAGAATGCCTCGGCCGCCGAGGCCCGCACGCTGGACGAGACCCGCGGTACGGCCCTGCTGACCATGGAGCGCATCGCCTACGACCAGTCCGGCCGCCCGGTGGAGTTCGCCAGGCACCTGTACCGTGCCTCCCGGTACGCCTTCACCACCAGCTTCCCGCGCCCTGCGGTAGCCCTCGGCTAGCGTCTGCGCGGCAAAACATCCGCCGCGGCGCACGCGAAGTTCTCCCGCACGCCCTCGTGGATCGCGAGCCGGCCCGGCGCCCGGACGGCGGTGACATGGCGCAGCTTCGCGGGAACAATCCAGGACGAGGTGACGGGGATGCAGTACATCGAAGCGAGCGTGATCGGGGTCCGGTCGGCGGTCATCACCCTGAAGCGCCGGGCCACCCCGCTGCGCTTTGTCCTTATCCCGATGGTCCACGTGGCCGAACCCGGCTTCTACCGCGAGGTCGCGGCCCTGGCCGGAGAATGCGCGCTGATCGTCGCCGAGGGCGTGCCGTCCCGGTACGCTCCGATGCAGTCCCTGATGGCGAGGCTCCGGTGGGATCGCCTGGTCGATCAGATCACCAGCCTGGATCTGGAAAGCCTGGGAATACCCGTGCAGTGGGAATACGTCGTGGACGACCAGCCGAAATCGGGCCTAGATCAGGCCAGAGCCAGGGCCACCGACGTCACCGCGGCCGTCGTGCTGCGGGCGCTCGGCCGCTACGGCAGCCCTCTCGGCCTGCCCAGCCTGGACCAGGCGGACGACCACGACGACCGGTGGGAGTGGCTGGCCAGCGGACGGCTCGGCCGGTTCCTCGGGGGGCAGCAGCAGCACCGCGACTCCCGGCTGGTCCAGGCACTCGGAGCCATTCACGCCGAGCGCCAGCACGAACCGGCCGAGGTCGCGGTGGTGTTCGGGGCCGCGCACATCCCGGCTGTCGTCGACTACCTGACCGGGCAATTCGGCTATTACGTCGGCGACGCCAGTTGGCTGACCGTCGCTCATGCGCCCGGCTGAGGCGCCCGCCGCCCGTCTCAGCCGGTTGTGAGCAGGAAGTCGAGGCACGACCCGTCCTGCGCGATGTCGATCACGACCCCGCGCAGCACCCCGGAGGAGTAATCGCTGCCCGGGTTGACGCACAGGGTCCGGCCGATCTTCTGCGCGCCCCGCGACTCGTGGATGTGCCCGTGCAGGCCCAGCACGGGCTGGTAGCGCTTGATGGCCTCGCGGACCGCGTGGCTGCCCACCGGGACGATGCTGGGCCGGCCGCCCCGGATCACCGGCTTCAGCGTGGCGTCGAGTTCGGGAGCGTCGTCCAGCCCGGAGGCATACGGCGGGCAGTGCAGGTTCAAGATGCTCGGCCGGCCGCCGGGCAGCCGGCCGAGCATGTCGTCGATCTGCTTGGCCAGCTCTTCCTCGGTGCATTCCCGTTCGGTGTCCCACGGCGTGGTCGGCACCACTCCCAGGCTGGCCATGGTCACCGGCCCGAGGTCGCACAGCTCGAGCTCCGGGCACTCCACCCGGCCGTGCGCCGCCAGCACCGCGTCCGCGTCCACCGGGTCGTCGTTGCCGGGCGTGATGATGCAGCGCACGGCCGGGTCGAGCCGCTCGGCGGCCAGGTCGCACCAGCGCTGCATCTGGGCCGCGATCTCGCTCCGGAACAGCCGGTCGAGCTCCCCGGGATCGTCAGACA
>Ga0070697_100001893_pt1 | contig 15997 bp, 16 predicted proteins | sample KBSK1501metaG_FD_65475 | JGI IMG/M metagenome (GOLD analysis project Ga0070697, IMG submission 65475) | Corn, switchgrass and miscanthus rhizosphere microbial communities from Kellogg Biological Station, Michigan, USA - KBS K1-50-1 metaG | ecosystem: Host-associated > Plants > Roots >...
CCTCGCGCGTGATATTGCTCTCGCGTGCCAGGCAGCGGGTAATCTGCCGCGCACGATCGGCGCGGAAGTTGAAATTGATGCAGGCATCTTCATCCCGAATGGTGGCTACCGGCTGGCCGCGGTTATCAACCACAACAAAGGGGACGATGAATTCATCGGTGACGCCGCGATTGTACGACTCCTTGATTCCCTGCACCGGATCGACATATGTGTTTTCCGCGCGTCCCTCGACCATGGCGGCAAAGGCCTTTTCCATGCGGTCCCAACGGCGGTCGCGATCCATGGCGTAGTAACGTCCGCTGACGCTTGCCACCTTGCCGCCATACTCACGCATCATCTGCTGGAGCTGCTGCATATACCCGGCTCCCGAGGTAGGCAGCGTGTCGCGGCCATCCATGAAGGCGTGCACGAATACGCGATCGATCCCGTTCTGGCGCGCCATCTTCAGCAGCGCGTACAAATGATTCTGCTGGGAGTGCACGCCGCCATCGGAGAGCAAGCCCATCAGGTGCAAGCGCCGCCCACCGGAGCGCGCCTGCTTCATCGCAGTAAGCAGCATCGGATGGGTGAAGAAGTCACCGCGCTCGATCATCAGATCGATGCGGGTGATGTCCATGTACACCACACGTCCGGCGCCAATGTTCAGGTGCCCCACCTCGCTATTGCCCATTTGTCCTTCCGGCAGGCCGACGTAGCGGCCGCTGGTGTGGATGAGGGTGTTGGGAAATTGCTGGAGCAGGCGGTCATAGGTCGGCTTGGAGGCCAGCGCGATGGCGTTGGCTTTGGACGGCGGCGCATAGCCCCAGCCGTCGAGAATGACGAGAAGCAGCGGTTTCGGTCTCACTTGCTGATTCGCCTCGGCCGGCGCTGCAGTTCTCCGCCGCAATTTGGACAAACTGAATTCATGGCGCGGTTACATTTCTCGCAGAAGGTGCACTCGAAGCTGCAAATGTAAGCGATGGCGTCATGGGCGAGCGCCGCGTGGCACTTCTCGCATTCCGGTTTCATTGTCAGCGCCATTCAAAAGCTTCGCTCAGCGGGCTATCAGGACTATGGCAAGCAACGCAGCCGCAACCCCCACTAACTGAACGCGAGTTAAGTATTCTTTCAGCAAAACTCGCGCCAGGACAACTGGCACTGCCGGATAGAGCGAGGCCACTACGGCGGCCACGTCCATTCTTCCCTGCTGCGCAGCGTACGCAAACAGAACACTTCCCCCGGTGTCGAGAATTCCTGTGGACACGATTGCGGGAAGAGTGCCGCGCCGGGGAAACCATTGCGGCCGCTGCAACGCCAGGCAGACCAGCAAAACAAAACTTGCCGAGGTGAAGCGGGAGGCGGCCAGCGGCCAGTAGACGTGCGTACCCGTGCCCAGCTTCAAGAACACGAGGAACAGTCCGAAGCCCACGCCTGCCAGCAGTGCCAAGCCAGCTCCCTTGTTCTTGCCCTGCGTGTCAGAAGATTGAGAAACCAGCGCGATGCTCAGAGCGGCGAGGACAAAACCAGCTATCTGCGCTGGCCGAGGCGCGCCTTCCATGGCCATGCCGGTAGCTGCGGGGATGGCAGCGGTGAGTACGCCGGCAATGGGAGCGTTGATTCCGATCTTGCCGATGGCCAGCGAATGATAGAAGGCCGCAAGCGCCAACCCTCCAAACAGCCCTGCTCCCATCGCCCATGCCACGTCGCGTGCAGCAGGCATTGGCTCGCGGCTCGCCAGGCCAAAAACGGCGGACATCACCGAGCCAGTAAAAAGGACGAACACCACCATGCCCATAGCGTCCGTCTTTCTTGCCGTGGTTCCGCCGATGTAGTCCCCGCCGCCCCAGGAAAGAGCGGCACCGAGGCTCAGCCCGATGGAAGCCAGCTCGCCAGCAAGCAAGCGCTAGGCTCCACCCTGCTTCACCAAGTCACCCTTGTAATTCAGCGCTTCGATCCCGAGGAAGCGAGCGGCATCGTCCAGCTCCTCTTGTATGCGGAGCAACTGGTTGTACTTGGCGACACGGTCAGTACGCGAGGCCGAACCAGTCTTGATCTGCCCGGCACCAGTCGCAACCGCCAGGTCCGCGATGAAGGTATCTTCGGTTTCGCCGCTGCGATGGGAAATGATGGAGGTATATCCGTTGCGCCGCGCCAGTTCGATGGCGTCGAGCGTCTCGCTGACGGTGCCAATCTGGTTCACTTTAATCAGAATTGAATTGGCGACGCCCTCCTCAATTCCGCGCGCCAGCCGCTCGGTGTTGGTAACGAAAAGATCGTCGCCAACAAGCTGGATCTTGTCGCCGAGCTCTTTCGTCAGCAGTTTCCAGCCAGCCCAGTCGTCTTCAGCGAGACCATCTTCAATCGAGACTATCGGATATTTGCGCGCCCAGTCGGCCCAATAGCGCACCATCTGCTCGGAGGAATGCACCGACTTGTCAGACTTCTTGAAGGCGTACTTTCCATCTTTGAAGAACTCGCTGGCCGCGGGATCGAGCGCGATGGCAATCTGCTCTCCCGGTGTGTAGCCCGCTTGCTGGATGGCCTCGAGCACCAGTTCGATGGCCTCAACATTCGACTTCAGCGAAGGCGCGAAGCCGCCTTCGTCCCCGACCGCAGTGTTGTATCCCCGCTTTTTGAGGACGCTCTTCAAGGTGTGGAAAGTCTCCACGCCCCAGCGCAGCGCCTCGGGAAACGATTCCGCGCCCACCGGCATCACCATGAACTCCTGGAAGTCCACGTTGTTGTCGGCATGCGCGCCGCCGTTGAGGATATTCATCATCGGAACCGGCAACACAGTCGCGTTAGCGCCACCCAGGTAGCGATAGAGAGGCACGCCCAGAGCGTTGGCTGCTGCGCGGGTGGTGGCCATGGAGACGGCCAGAATGGCATTGGCGCCCAGCCGGCCCTTGTTGGGAGTGCCGTCGAGCGCGATCATCTTCTCGTCCAATTCGCGCTGATTGGTGGCCTCGGTGCCGCCAATCGCAGGCCCAATCTCAGCCTCGATGTTTTCCACGGCCTTGAGCACACCTTTACCGAGATAGCGTTCCGGGTCGCCATCGCGCAGCTCCACCGCTTCATGTTCACCCGTCGAAGCGCCGCTGGGGACGGCCGCCCGCCCGATGAACCCGCCGGAGACGCGAACGTCTGCTTCCACCGTGGGATTGCCGCGCGAATCCAAAATCTCGCGGCCGTGAACTTGCTCGATCAACAGTTCCATGGATGCTCCTCGTGCTCAGCCGCACAGCCGACGAAGGCTGTGCCACACGTCTAATCTAGGGGTTCAAAATTACCTTTCCGAATTGTGCGCTGCGCTCCAGGTGCTCGTGAGCGGCTTTCACCTCGCGTAAAGGAAAGCTCCTGTCTACCACCGGCTTTAGCTGACCGCTGAAGACAAACTTCAACACCTCGTGCAGCTCGCCCATGCTCCCCATGTAGGAGCCCAGGTACGACAACTGCCGGCTGAAAAGAAAACGGATATCGATTTTGCCTTCAGGCCCCGTAGTGGCGCCGCACGTCACCAGGGTTCCGCCCGGGCGCAACGATTTCACGCTCTCATCCCAGGTAGCGGCACCTACATGCTCAATCACCACATCCGCTCCCCGCTTGGCAGTGATCTTTCTGACCTCTTCGGAAATTTTCTGCTTGTAGTGGTTAATGGTGTAATCGGCGCCCAGATCGCGCCCTTTCTCGAGCTTGGTTTCATCGCCCGCGGTGGTGATCACTCGCGCTCCCCACATTTTTGCGATCTGGATGCCGGCGCTGCCTACGCCCGAACCCGCACCCAGCACCAATACAGTCTGCCCGGGCTTGATTTGCGCGCGGCCGACCAGCATGTGCCATGCAGTCAGGAACACCAGCGGCACACTGGCTGCTTCGTCGTAAGTGAGCGAATCCGGAATGGGAATCACACTCACCCGGGGAGCAGCAATGAACTCCGCATTTCCGCCGTCGTTCAGATATCCGAGAACGCTGAACAGCGGACAGAAGTTCTGCCTGCCGACTGTGCACTCTGCACAGTGGTTGCAAAACGTAAGCGGCGCGAGCAGCACGCGCTGGCCCGGTTTGAGGTCGGTTATGTACTCGCCCACTTCGGCGATGTCGCCAGAGACGTCGCTGCCATTGATATGCGGCAGCTTTACGCCGGGTAAGCCCTTGCGGATCCAGAGATCAAGATGGTTGAGCGCGCACGCCTTCACCCGCACCAATACTTGATCTTTTCGCAGCGTTGGCTGCGGAACATCTTCGAACTTGAGCACTTCGGGGCCGCCAAATTCGTGGATGCGAACAGCTTTCATCTTTGCTCCCGGGCAAACTCATCAATGTAGCAGATAGGCACGGCTGAAGCCGTGCCCCTACGCTGCCGCTAGCGGCGCTTAGCTTAAAATACCCACTGTGAGCGATATATACGAAGAGGTGGTCCAGCTCCGTCGCGAGAAGCGCAAAGGAGCGCTAGCCACGATTGTGAACGTGCGTGGATCGATCCCCTCGTTCCAGACGGCCAAAATGCTCATCCGGGATGACGGCTCGATTGTTGGCACCATCGGCGGCGGTTGCGTTGAGGCCGAGGTCTGGCAGGCAGCCCGCGAGGTCATGGAGAGCGAACGCCCGCAGACGCTCACCTTCAATCTGAACCAGAATCCCAAGTACGATACCGGCCTGGTTTGCGGAGGAACTCTCGAGATTTTCGTGGAGCCGGTGCTGCCCCCTGTGGAGCTCTACATTTTCGGCGCCGGCCACGTGGCCATGCATCTTGCGCGGGTAGCCAAGCTGGCCGGCTTTGAGGTCACAGTGGCTGACGACCGCGAGTCTTATGCCAACCGCGAGCGCTTCCCTGACGCCCGGGAAATTCACGCTGCGGACTTCGAGAAGATCATCGAGCAGCTCTCGCCGGCGGAGAACGCCTATATGGTGGTGGTCACCCGCGGCCATCGCGACGATATGCGCGTGCTGCGCTGGGCGGTGAACCTGCCCCTACGCTACCTGGGGATGATCGGTTCGGAACGTAAATGGATCTCGATTTGTGATGAACTGGAGAAGGAAGGCATTGCCCGCGAGAGACTGGAGCGGGTAAGTTCTCCGGTGGGCCTGGACATCGGCGCCATTACCCCTGAAGAAATTGCCGTCGCAATCGTTGCCGAGATGATCGCCGTGCGCCGGCAGCGCGAAACCGGCGTCCGCCGCAAGCGGGCTGAGCGCAAGCTCATAGGTGAATAGCCGCAGCCCGCAACCTGCAGCATCCGAAAGAACCAACTGTTAGTTAAAGTATTACTTAAAGTTTCGTCCGTGGCATCTTCTACTCTGGCAGAAGTTGGCGCTCCGCCTTTAGCTACAGATCCGCAAACCGCGCAGCAACTTGGACGCTCGAAGCACCCTCTAAATCAGGATGCTGATTCCCTGGCGCAGTACGAAAGCCGTGCTCGCGTTGCACTTAGTTCTTTTACTCCTGGCTTCCTTGACGCTGGGTTGTGGGGGTGGGGTCAAGTCCAGCTCTGTATCGACGCCCCAAGAGCCCGGGATTCCAACGGTCTCCATTTCGTCAGACAAAACCTCGGTGCTGGCGGGCGAATCCGCAACTCTGACTTGGACTTCATCGCAAGCCACCTCTGTCAGCATTAATAACGGCATCGGAGCCGTCGAGGCTTCGGGGTCACGCGTAGTGCAGCCCTCCGCCCCCGGCACTACTTACACCGTCACGGCGACGGGCGCGGGCGGGAGCGCCACTGCATCGGTGGCTATCCAGGTCTCGGACACGCGTTCCCCAGTGAAGCACGTGATCGTCGTGGTGATGCAGAACCGCTCCTTCGACCACCTCTTCGGAACCTTTCCTGGCACCCACCGCCCGCAGGCGGGTGACCCTGGGTTTACACAGACAGACGCAAACGGCGTGACCGTAACCCCCTTTCCGCTCAAGACATTCAGCCACATAAACCTGGACCACTCCCATCAAGCCTTCGTAACCATGGTGGATGGCGGCAAGATGGACAAGTTCGCTCTGGTTAACACCGCGACCGCTATGGGTTTCTACGACAACAGCGTACCGGGAATTGATGGCATTTGGGGCTTGGCGCAGCAGTTTGCGCTGGCCGACAACTTCTTTGCTTCGGTGCTGGGCGACGCCCCCACCAACCAACTCTACATGGTGGCCGCATCCGATGATAATTTTGCCTTTGGCATCGAACCCATCTTTGGCCCTTGCAATGACCCAGACCCCAGCGCCAAGCCCTACACATTCCCAAACGTCGGTGATCAGCTCTCCGCTAAGAAAATTGGCTGGGCCTGGTTCTCCGAGAAGTTCGGAGTGTGCAGCGACTATCAAGAGAATCAGAGTCCATTCCAGTACTTCACCTCAACCCACGACTCGGGCAACATTCAGGACCTTTCGCAGTTCACGGCCAAGCTGGCCAACGGCACTCTGCCGCCGGTCTCCTTCATTCAACCCACTGACCCTCATGCCATGCATCCTTCGTCGTCTGAGGACGTGAGCGTAGGGGCGCGCTGGCTGACGACGTTGGTGACTCAAATCCAGAACTCCAGCGTCTGGCCTGATACAGCCATAATTGTGGTTTGGGACTCAAGCGGTGGCTGGTACGACCACGTGCCGCCACCGGTGGTAGACGGCCAGGGCTTCGGGCCGCGCGTACCGATGCTGGTGATCTCTCAGTTTGGCAAACGCAACTACATCTCACACGTGCAAATGGACGACACTTCAATCCTCAAGTTCATCCAGTGGAACTGGGGATTGCCGAGTCTTAATGCACGCAACGACTCGACGGCCTCTGGCGATCTGCGCGACATGTTTCAGTTTTGAAACGAAAGGCCAGCGGTTGGTTCGCATTTGACGCCCACGCAGCGATAAGTCCCCTTCTAGCAGCAACATAAGCAGCGCGTTACATCCGTACAGCCGCCCACGGCACCTTTGACACCTTCCCCGCGCGGGGAGCAGCCCGCTATTTTCAGCTCATCGCAGAGATACAAATCCGATTTTAGGAAGTGAAACCATGTCCATTTCAGTGGCACGGAAGATCGCTTTTCTTGTCTGCCTGGTCGTGATTCCTGCCGGGCTTCGGGCCCAGGGCTTCAATCCTCGCTTGGGCATCTTCAGCTCCGGCACCATCATGAAGGGTGACCGCGATTTCGTGGTCAACGGCAGCCAGTTTCGCTCAGAGTTTGTGAACGGCGGAAACGTCGGCATGCGCGGCACCATCGACCTGACCGATCACTGGTCGCTCGATGCCACCTACGGCTTCGGCAATAACAATCTGCGCGTAGTCGAGAATGGCACCACCACCACTAGCCGCGCCTTTGGCATACGCAACCACCAGATCACCACCAGCTTGCTGCGCTTCGTGAATGGGCGCGATCACCGCGTTCGAGTTTTTGTGGATGGGGGGCTTGGACTCAGCCGTTATAGCCCGACAGAATTGGCCATCGCCGCGGCGAGCACACAGTTTGTGAATGGGCCGGCCACCATCACCACCGACAACCAATTCAACTTCAACGTTGGTGGCGGGCTGGAGAGCAGGCTCGCCCAGCACATCGGATTGCGCCTGGCAGTGCGCGACCTGATGACACCGGTTCCCCGCTTCGGAGTACCCGAAACCTCAAGCGGCCCGGGCAGCGCGTTCTTTCCGGTGCAGGGATTGACGCACAATATCGAAGTCTCCATCGGTACCGTTCTCTACCTAACCTCGTCCCGATAGAAGTGTAGTCAACAAAAGCGAAGGCCCGCCGCAAGGCGGGCCTTTTGCATTGTCGACCGCGCGTCGGTGAGGGTTTGTTGCGAGAGGCTGGCTGGCAAACGATCCAGTTTTGTGCTGTGATACCCGCTTACATGACTGCCGACGATTTTCGCCGCTTAGCCCTGAGTCTTCCGGAAACTTCGGAGAACGCTCATATGGGGCATCCCGATTTCCGTGTGTGTGGCAAGATCTTCGCCACTCTAGGCTATCCCGGCGATGACTGGGCGATGGTGAAGCTCAGCCCCAGTGAACAGGCAATGCTGATAAACGTAGAGCCCAAAATCTTTGCACCGGTAAAGGGCGGCTGGGGAAAGCGGGGCGCCACCAACGTCCGCCTGCGCGCGGCAAGAAAACCGATCCTGCGCACGGCGCTGCTCGCGGCCTGGCGCAACACCGCTCCCAAGCGGCTCGCTGCAAGGTTCAAAGGCCAATAACGTTAGTCCCCCTACTCCAGAATTCTTGGCTCTTCAATTGGTCTTTATCTTCACCAGTTGAAGTCGTTCACCAGTGGCAGGAGCAGTCTCTAAAACTTCCCCTACGCCGGGCGCGTAGAACTTGTTCTCCACCACATCCGGCTCCAGCGGGGTTGTGTCCTTGGTCTTGAGGCAGTCGTCGAATTTTCCTGCTGGTACGGTCGCGTTCTGATCCAGGCTCAGCACTACCGCAACATCTTCTGCAGTATCCAGAGAAAATTCCTGACGGTAGAAATCTCCGACTGTCGGGTGGGCTTCCATAATGATTCCGGGTTTCGCGAAATCGAGACCGGCCGTCCACGTACCTTCGATTCCAACCACCAGTCCGTTTTCCAATTGCTTGGAGTTCTCCCCGAAGTACCAGACGTTCCCTTGCTTGTCCTGAGCAAACCAGTCGAGAGTGTCTTCCGTAAGCTTGCCGTCGGTCCACACTCGATCGTGCACCTCGACAACGGTCACGCTCATGATCTTTCTGGTTTTGTCCGTGACCGCCACTTCGTTGTGCTCAAAGCCATCGGGAGTTTGGCCTTCGTACACAAAGGTCGTGCCTGGCTTCAAGGGATAGTAGGGATTGTCGATTACGCTACTAAAGTTCGCCGGATTGATCCTGGGGTCGTAGGGTTCCGGACCGAGGCGTTTACAAACTGCCTGCCGGGCGACGAATTGATCGTTGCAAGTGTTTTTGGCGTCGCTTAAATCGGTGGAGGCTTGCTGGCGGCAGCTCTGCCGTTTGGCGGAGCTTGCAAGGTTGTCGCAATTGCCTAGGGCCAGCGAGAAATCGCTCTGCGCGCCTTCGCGGCAGGATTGCAAAGTTGTTTGCGAAGTCAACTGGCAGAAGTCTGTCGCTTCGGCCGTGACGATGGAGAGAAATCCAATAACTAACGAAGCTGTGAGCAGGCGAAATTGCATGATGAAGGTCCTCCTCGGGTTGATTCGAAGCGGCGCAGATGCCCGGGGGGAAGTTAGCGCGTTGGTGAGCGCGCCGCCGAACAGGCAGGTGAACTGAAGCAGAGCGGAACCTGCCAAAAATTATGAACCGGTCCTACCTCTGAGGGTTGCTGGCAAAAAAGCCTTAATACTGGCAGCTAAAGCCGACGATGCGAGTCGCAACCCGCATGGATGATCGGCTGCAAGGTTATGCGAATTGCTGCGGACGGATATACGACGTACTGATCCGTCGCGCAGCAATAAGCCTTCGTTAGAAGGCTTTCATGGTGATTTTGTCGACCCAGAGCGAGTAGGGCGTGGCCGAACCGTTGCCATCCAGTTGCACGGCAACGTTCAACTCGTTCACGCTCGATGCATGAGGTGAGTAAGTTCGGTTCACATACTTGGTTGCGCCATTAACGGTCATGGCAATGAATTTGGTGCTTCCGCCGCCGCGGGTGAACTGCCAGATGATGTGGTTCCATTGCCCGCTGCGCAGCGAACAGGCGATGCCGGTGGAGTTCCAGCGTCCATTACCGAACACGCGCCAAGTGTGAGAGCCCCGCAGGTCACACTCGGTGCCGAAGATATGTCGACGCCCGCCGCTCGCCGCGTTCATGTCGAACTCCAGTGCCTGCGGGACGCTAGCGTTGTTGATGTAAACGTAAAAATCGTAGACAAAGTTCGTCTTGCTGCTGCCGCCCAGTTGCTTCCACCACAAGGCGTTGGAGAAGGCGGTGCGGGGAGTAATGGAGAAGCGGGCTGAGGCTCCATCCATCGAGGGCGAGGAAACAAAGGCCGTTAACGAACGTGGAGTATTGGGTCCAACGCCGCCCGCTCCGGCACAGCCGCCACAGCTCTGCCAGCCTGACATCTGATCGATATTCGAAATGGTTTGCGAAAAAAGCGGCAGCGCGCTGCACGCCAGGATGATGACGATGCCATAGATCAGCTTTTTAGTAGTCACGAATATTTTTCCTCCAGGGGAAAAGAGTTCGGGTGACACTAAATGGCGATCAACTCACGATCAATTTCTTTGCAGAGTAGAACAACGATTTCGGAAAGCTGGTACTAGGTAGGAACTAAGGTGAGTGCTTGAACCTGCGCGCGGAAATAGCCAATGCACACGCCAAGTGTGCACGGCTCACGCTCACCGCTAGGGGCGCCGCGTGTATTGCGTGTTGGTGCGAGTCAGATGGCGCGGAAGCGCTCGAGGGCGTTGCGAACGGCCTCCGGGCGGCGTTTCTCGCTGCGTTTGCCGCCGGGCGGCAAGGCTTCAAGCACGTGAATCTTCTGGCCATTGAGCTTGGTGCCATTCAGGCCTTCAATGGCCTCGTCGGCTTGCAGGTTGTCGCGCATCAGCACGAAACCAAATCCGCGGGGCTGGCCGGTTTCGCGATCGCAGACCAGGCCGGCCTTGGTAACCGGTCCGTAGTGCTCGAATGTGGCATGCAGTGTGCTTTCGTCGATGTCTGGCGCGAGGTTTCCTACATAGATCCGTTTCATGAGGCTCCTTTGGTGGCCTGTTGTTTTTCCGCAGCATGCTTTGCGGCGTACAGACAACTGTAACAAAGATGGTCGTCACCCGCGCATCCTGTTTTGGTGCAAAGTATCACCAGTCGACAACCCTTACAGCGTGCTTCATGCCCTTGCATCTTTGCCCATTCCCCCAGAAGTTTTTGCTTTTACTGTCGCCACGGTGGTTGCATTCGGCCAAGCTTCTATGGTGCTCGGTTACCAATCACTCCCGGCAGCGTGCGAACCAGGGTGTAGCGCACCTGCTCGCAACGTGAGCATTGAGGAAAGGCCTCGCCTTTATCGAAAGCCAGTTTGCCATAAGAAACCTTCCCGCTCGGATGCAGGGCTACGTAGAGCCCGCTTTGCGGCACGAGCTCACCCGGACCGTACGAGGGGGAAGCGTGATGAGATGGCATGGACGCTCTCCTGCTATCGTCGGAGAGCGCAAAGCTTGAGGGGAGCTTGCTAGCGCGATGAGTTCTTCGGCGAGTAATGCTTAATTGCTGACTGTTTCAGTGTAACAGCACCAGCGCAGCACCGCGCCGCGAATATTCCGCGAGTTCAAGGCGTATCGAGATCAATGCGCACGGTGAGCAGTTTGGTTCCGAAGCCGCGGACGGCCATGCTGTTCATCCAGGTGCTGCGGCGCTGGCGGCCGAGCCAACGCTGGCGGTCGCGGGGATCGTCATCAGGCAGCAGATACGCGGTACCGGCATACCAGTGCGGCAGCAAGCCGCGACGCAGCTTCACCCGCACCCGCGGATTGCCCGCAATATTGCGTACATAACCTGCGTCCATGCCGTGTTCGGCCACCAGCCAGAACCGGTTGCCCACGTGGCCATCGCCTACCGGCGTGCGCCGCCGCCGCCCTGTCTTGCGGCCAGTGGTCTCGAGCAAGGCGTATCCCGGTGGAAAAAGTCCCAGCGCAAACAAGAGCTTGATCGGCGGATTCAGCAGGTACTTCTGGAGCGCGTGAACGATGCGACGTTTCATTAGAACCAGTACTCAGTGCCCAGTACCCGGTGCCCCGTGGAGGGAGTTGAGAACCACTACATCGTACGCCCGAAGCACTCGCCAGTTTCGGAAAAAGACTCTACGCGGAGCGCGCTGAAGCTCGACGAGAACGCGGAGTACTGAGCGAACTCTGCGGTGTTCACAGCGTCCTCTGCCCTAAGGTTCTTTTCGGAAAGCGGCCGTGCCCCTACAACGCGAACTCAAAACCAATATGGAACATGCGAAAGGCACAGCATAGTGGGCCTTGCAGGCGACTCGTCGTCGGCGCGCGGCATCCCATCACGCGGTGCCCGCGCGGATTTGGCGGGATCAAGGGGACAAGAATGATCGAACGCAGACTCACGATCGCTGAAATCATGCTCATCGCCGGGACCCGGGTAGCTCTGGGAGCCGGAATCGGTCTCTTATTCTCCAACCGGCTAAGCAAAAGGCAACGCAAAGCCGCAGGATTGGCGCTCGCTCTGGTGGGAGGACTGACCACCATTCCTTTGGCGGTGAATGTGATTGGCAAAAGAAACGCGACCACCACAGAATTGAGATCAACCGCGTAGCCAGGAAAAAAGGCCCGGCTTGCGCCGGGCCTTATCACCTTCCGATTGGGAGAGTTACAGCTTCACTTAAATGTCGTAGTACAACGCGAACTCATACGGATGCGGACGCAGCCTGATCGCGTTCACTTCCTTCTCGCGTTTGTACTCAACGTAGGTTTCCAGCAGCTCCTCGGTGAAGACGTCGCCCTTTAGCAGGAACTGATGGTCGGCTTCGAGAGCGTCCAGCGCCTCATCGAGTGCGCCGGGCATGGATGGAACCTTCGCCAGCTCTTCCGCGCCCAGATCGTAGATATCCTTATCGAGCGGTTGGCCGGGATCGATCTTGTTCTCTACGCCGTCGAGGCCCGCCATCAGCATGGCCGCAAATGCCATGTAGGGATTGCAGCTCGGGTCCGGCGGACGGAACTCCACGCGCTTCGCCTTCGGCGATGCCGAGTACATCGGGATACGGCAGGCCGCTGAGCGATTGCGTCGCGAGTACGCCAGGTTCACGGGAGCTTCGAAGCCGGGCACCAGGCGCTTGTAAGAGTTGGTGGTGGGAGCGATGATCGCAGAAAGCGCCGGGCCATGTTTGATGAGCCCGCCGATATACCACAGCGCAGTCTGCGACAGGCCCGCGTAGCCATCGCCGGCGAAGAGCGGCTTACCGCCCTTCCATAGCGACTGGTGGGTATGCATGCCGCTGCCGTTGTCCTGGAAGAGCGGCTTAGGCATGAAGGTCACCGTCTTGCCGTACTGGTTGGCGACGTTCTTGACGATGTACTTGTAGAGCATCATGTTGTCGGCCGAGCGCACCAGCGAGTTGAACTTCAAATCAATCTCGGTCTGGCCGCCGGTGGCGACTTCGTGATGATGGCACTCAACCTCGAGGCCGCAGGACTGCATGGTCATGGACATTTCGGTGCGCAGATCCTGGTAGTGGTCAGTCGGTGGTACCGGGAAATAGCCTTCCTTAAACCGTGGCCGATAGCCCAGATTGTTCTCTACCCGTCCTGAATTCCAGCGTCCCTCTTCCGCGTCGATGAAATAGAACCCGTGTTGTTCGCGCTGATCGAAGCGCACGTTGTCGAAAATGAAGAACTCTGCCTCGGCGCCGAAGTAAGCGGTGTCGGCCAGGCCGGTGGAGGCAAGGAACAGCTCAGCCTTCTTGGCGATGTAGCGGGGGTCGCGGTCATAGCGTTGCTTGGTTACGGGATCGATTACGTCGGCCACCATCACCAGCGTGGGCACTTCGGTGAACGGATCAAGCATGAACCACTTGGGGTCGGGCATCAGCAGCATGTCGCTCTCGTGAATTGCCGCCCAGCCACGGATGGAAGAGCCATCCATCCCGAAGCCTTCTTCGAATGAGGCTTCACTAAACTGCTCGATAGGATAGGAAACGTGGTGCCACAGTCCTGGAAGGTCGGTGAAGCGGAGGTCGAGCAATTTCACTCCGTTCTTCTTCACGAACTCCAGAACTGTCTTGGGATCAGCCATGGTGTTCTCCTTGTAGGCCACGAGCCCGGGCTCGGACCTCGGTTAAATTGTTGTGCGCTAGGGCTGGAGGAGTGCGAAAAGCTAAGTTGAAGTTACCTTTCCAGGCGGGGATTGGGAAATTGATTGTTTTTATGAGCCTGATAAGCGGAAGTTATACAAGCTAAGTACAATGCTTTTAACGTCTTGACTGTTCCACCAGAGGTTCATTGACACGAAAACTGCGCGCTGATGATGCATTCCCGATTGTAGTTACGAACGAGAGTGAGCTGGATCGCATTAATGACCTGCTCCACGATTTAGACATGGATGTGCCGCCAGAGATCGGCGAACTCTACGTGGACGATGCCTCTGCCAGGCAGCCGTTCAACAAAGACATGGCACTGAATTGTCCCAAGATGTCATTCACATTTACCGATCAGGAAATGTATATCAAGAAGGACTGGGTTTCGGAATTTCGCTTAAACGTGTACGGAATTGCCGGCGTCCGCATCGAGGGAGATGATGAAACCCTTTTTTCAGAAGCATACTTCAACAAGCTGAAGTACAGCGCGCGCAATCAGGAGTTGATATTTGCTCTTTTGACCGGCAGCCTTCGCCTTAGAGTTGGTCCGTTGCGATTGGAATTGGAGCACGTGGCTTGATACGCTCAGCCAATCAAAACATGAAGTTTGTATTTAGGTTTTTGAAATGAAGGCTTCGCGCTCAATCGCAGAAGTGAAGAGCAGCTCACAGGCTGCCGCGGACGACTTGCGGCGCGATGGGCCGGCTGCGCTGAAGTGGATTGCCGATTACCTCGAGCGCGCGCCGGAACTGCCGGTTATGGCGCAGGTGAAACCGGGAGAGATTCTCGCGCGCTTGCCGCAGCACGCGCCCCGCACCGGGCAGCCGTTCGCGGAGCTGCTGGAAAATTTGGAGCGCGACATTCTGCCAGGGGTCACCCACTGGCAGTCGCCGAACTTCTTCGCATACTTCCCTGCTAACAGTTCGCCGCCCTCCGTCGCTGGTGAGATTCTCTCTGCTGGCCTGGGCGTGCAGGGAATGCTATGGGCCACAAGTCCCGCCTGCACGGAATTAGAAATCCGCGTACTCGATTGGCTGGTGGAGATGTTGGGTCTCCCGCAGGAATTTCTCTCCACCGGTGTGGGTGGGGGCGTGATTCAAGACTCCGCCTCCAGCGCTAATCTTTGCGCGGTGCTCGCCGGACGCGAGCGCGCGACTCAATTCGCTTCCAACGAAGATGGCTGCGATCAGCGGCTAACCGCCTACACCTCTGCGCAGGCGCACTCATCCATGGAGAAGGCGATCAAGATTGCCGGGATCGGCCGCAAGAACCTGCGGCTGATCGAGGTCGATGAAAACTTTGCCATGCGTCCTGCGGCCCTGGCCAGCGCCATCCAGCGCGATAAAGCCGCCGGTCGGGTTCCCTGTTTTGTGGGCGCCACCGTGGGCACGACTTCGACCATGGCATTCGATCCGCTGCCAGAAATTGGCGCCATCTGCCGCGAGCATAACCTTTGGCTGCACGTGGATGCCGCCATGGCTGGCACGGCGGCGCTATGTCCCGAGTTGCGCTGGATTCATCGCGGCCTGGAACTCGCAGACAGCTACTGCTTCGACGCGCACAAGTGGATGTTTACCAACTTTGACTGTACCTGTTTTTATGTTCGCGATCGCAAAGCGCTGACTGAATCGCTGGCCATCACTCCTGAATATTTGCGGAACACCGCATCCGCCAGCGGATCGGTGGTCGACTTCCGCGACTGGCACGTGCCGCTGGGGCGGCGGTTCCGGGCGTTGAAGTTGTGGTGCGTGATCTGCTCTTACGGAGTCGAAGGTTTGCAGACGATGGTGCGCAAGCACTTCGGGCTGGCACAGGAGCTCGCCGCCTGGGTGAGGGCGGATGCGCGCTTTGAGATCATGGCGCCAGCTACGCTCAATCTGGTTTGTTTCCGGCTCAAAGCTGACGATGCTGCGAATGAGCGTCTGCTACAAGCGCTGAATGCCAGCGGCAAGATTTATCTCTCGCACACCAAACTTAATGGCCAGTTCGTGCTGCGCTTGTCTGTTGGCCAGACCTACACCGAGGAAGAGCACGTGCGCAGTGCATGGGAACAGATTAAGGCGCTCGCGAAAATCTAGCGATTCACAGGGCAAAAAGACTCTACGCAGAGTTAGCAGAGGTGGCGCGGAGCGCGCAGAGAACAGCAGAGAACAGCAGAGAACAGCAGAGAACTGAGGATGCACTGGGCACTGCGTACTAGGTACCGACTCTCACCACCAGCTTCCCTCTCACGTGTCTGGTTTCGCTCACGCGATG
>Ga0070697_100001894_pt1 | contig 15994 bp, 9 predicted proteins | sample KBSK1501metaG_FD_65475 | JGI IMG/M metagenome (GOLD analysis project Ga0070697, IMG submission 65475) | Corn, switchgrass and miscanthus rhizosphere microbial communities from Kellogg Biological Station, Michigan, USA - KBS K1-50-1 metaG | ecosystem: Host-associated > Plants > Roots >...
ACAAGTGTTCGCAGACCATAAACTGGTCCGGCGAGAGTCTTGAATACGACTGCCCAGGGCACCAGAAAAATGACTTCAATATCAAACAGAATAAAGATCATCGCGATCAAGTAAAACTTGACCGAGAAACGCTCGCGAGCAGTGCCGACCGGATCCTTACCACACTCATAAGGCATCATCTTCGTGCGCGTGTGCTTGCGCTGGCCGATAAACTGCGAAAGCACAATATTGCCCACGGCGAAGCCTCCCGCGACTATGAACATCAGCAGAATTGGCAGGTAGTCGTTAAGGCGAAATTCCATTATTAATTGCTGTCTGCAGAGCAGACCGCCGCGCCGGTTGCGCCGTCACCCAGCGAAAGACGAACATCATTCGAGTTCGCCAAAGCTCACTCGAATACATGCTAGATTGAGAATCATTGTACAAGCCGAATCCTAGTCGAAGTGATCTGGGGTGTCAAGCAACCTTCCCGGCGCAGATCGATGAAACAATTTGGTAATTGACCCTGCAAAAATGGCTGTGTTAACTTCAATTTAGATTCAGGCAACTTACCTGACGACAACTCCTTGAATATCTGACTTCCACTTATCAAGATTGTGATCACCGGCTTCAACACTGACATAGAACACGACGGAGTCGTCTATCACGTGCAAACGGAGGACAAGGGCCTCGAATCGCCGTTGATCCTCTCGCTTGTGTACGTAGGCGGAGCGATTCTGGCAGCCAAGCGTTCACGTTACGAAGACCTGCTCGAGTCGGGCAGCTTTACCGAGGACGTGTTGACCAAACGTCTGAAGCGTCAACATCAACTCATCTGCGCCGCTATCAATGCGGGCAGGATCGAGGATTTGAAACGCATGGGCACGGCCAGGTCCCTCGACAGTTCGGCTGACGAAGCAGTCGCAACTGACGGCGGACCGGGCCCTTCTCCGGGACGTGACACTGCGCCACTGGACGAACGCATGCTGCAGGATGCCGCGCCTGTTGGTGCTGATGACGATTACACTTTGCCAGATCCGCCGCGCGAATGGCCGCAGAGCGAAGTTGCCCAGCCCGAAGGTGGCCTGACCCTGACCATATTGGACGAAGAAGAGTTCCGGGCCGGAGAGACCTTAACGATTCGTATCGAGCTGGCGGATCGATCCGGAAGGCGGCAGAAGCCGCTGCCGAACATTCCTCTGTCCGTGAAAATATTAGGCACTGCCTTCAGGCCGCAAATATATTCTGTCAAAACTGAACGTGGTGGGGTGGCAACCGTTATTGCGACAATGCCAAACTTTACTTCGGGACGAGCCGCAGTCCTGGTTCGCGCGGTCGTGAAGGGCGAGACGATTGAAGTGCGCCGTGTAATTCAACCCGCCGAGTGAGGTCAAGCTTGCGTATTCTAGTTAATGGCGAGCCTCAGGAAGTGGAGGACAACATATCACTTCCGGAGTTAGTCGCGGCGTTGAATCTTAAGGCTGAACAAATCGCAATCGAACTCAATTACAACGTCGTTCGTCGCGCACGGTGGGAGAATACTTTTCTGCAGGCGGACGACAAGGTCGAAATTGTGCATTTTGTCGGCGGGGGTTGTAATCAGGAGCCCGAGCGGTAGGCAGCAGGCACTGCGCGGAATATACTTTATTCATGTCGACACCAGCAGTAGCTACTTCTGAAAAGTTTGAGATTGGCGGTCGTGCGTTTACGTCACGACTTATCATCGGCACTGGGAAATATCGAACCTTCGAAGAGATGAAGGCGGCGCATCGCGCTTCCGGCGCCGAGATGGTCACTGTTGCCGTCCGACGCGTGCCGCTTGATCGCAGCTCCGAATCGTTTCTCGATCACCTCGACCCCTCGCTGGCGATACTTCCGAACACCGCCGGGTGCTACACGGCCGAGGAGGCGATTCGCACCGCGCGTTTGGCGCGCGAAGCCCTCGGGACTGACTTGATCAAGCTTGAAGTGATCGGCGATCAGACCACCCTCTTCCCGGATAATGAGCAAACCCTGGAAGCCGCGCGCGTGTTGGCGAAGGAAGGGTTCATCGTGCTGCCTTACTTTACTGACGACCTGATCATGGCAAAGAAACTATTGGACGCAGGTTGCCCGGCGGTAATGCCGCTGGCTGCGCCTATCGGTTCGGGTCTCGGCATTCAAAACCCTGCGAACCTGCGCATTATGCGCGAGCAACTCCCCGATGCGACGATCATTGTCGATGCTGGTGTGGGCACGGCGAGCGACGCGGCGATTGCGATGGAATTAGGCGCGGACGCAGTACTGATGAACACGGCGATCGCCGAGGCGAGGGATTCAGCGAAGATGGCCGAAGCAATGAAACTCGCGATTGAGGCAGGACGCCTCGCCTACCTTGCCGGCCGCATGTCGAAACGCCTGTACGCCAGCGCCTCAAGTCCGCTTGGCGGTGTCGTGAGATAGGCCGGCCAATTTCAGCGTTTGCGGGGGCAAGCCCCTTCCCAACTCGAGAGATTCGTTGCATTGACGCGATGACTCAGGTAGAGAGCCTTTCAACCATTTAGTGCTAACCCAACCTGATCAAGCTCTAAGGTAGGGAAGGGGGCTTGCCCCCGCTGTCCCATCAGCCTTCAATTCCTAGAGCCAGTTCAACCTTTTCCTGCTCGCGCATCACTCGCTCTCCCAAGTCAGTTATCGAAACAGTTGGATAGGCGCCGCCACTGACGCGCAAACAACCGCCGCTAAGCAGCGCGTCGATGTAAAGCAGGATGTCCTCCTGTCGCATGTCCTTAAGCAAACCATAGGTAGACAACTCGTTCAGATGCGCGGTCATTACGTTCTTCGCGGCCGAGCCACGCAGGCTCGCAGCCAGCAAGTGTTTACCGAATCGCCCTTTCATCCGTGCAGCACACGCCAGAATCTTCCGCACACGTAAACTCTCATCTTCTGTTAACGCGCGGGCCGAGAGGGCCTGCGAGGCGGTCGCCCCTTTGCGGCGATTGCGACCAGGCACCGCACGCTCGCTCAAGGCCTCATCGCTGGTCAGCGGGGTCCGGGCCGGGGAGTGTGGCGAGCAGTTTCCGCAGGTGCCGCAGCGGCGCGCGTGATGTCGATCGCCGAAGTAGTCCAGTATCTGCGCGCGGTAACAATATTCGGTGTAACAAAATTCAATAATTTCACGCAGCTTGCGCCGCTCGAGAGCTGCACGCCGGGTTACGTCAGAGGCATCGATACGCAGATTGGTTGCTGGAACGCTGTCGAGCATGATGATTCCGCGCGCGCGGCGATGCGCGTTACTTGCACTTAATTCTGTGGCAACCGATGCGGGCGAAGCGCCCGCAGTCCCATTAAGAGCGGGCCTGGTTTGAGCGGTGCCCCTTTCCCACGGCGGAGGTTCGTTTGCCGCTGCGTGTCGCGCAACTTTCGCAGTGCGGGCGATGTGTCCCGCGCGTTCGAGCAGGTAGAGCGCCGACTGCACGGCCATTTCGTTCCGCGCGCCGGCTCGCTTTGCTATTTCAGCCGGTGAAAGTTCTATGCGCTTGAGGCCGGTTGAGACCAAAGCGTTGTAGATGTTACGAGCGAGCTCGGGGGTAGGGTAAGAGCCTTCGATGAAGAAGTCGTGGGTGTTTTTGTCAGCGTAGTTGAACAGCAGAACGCAGGACGAAGGCAGGCCATCACGTCCGGCGCGGCCGATCTCCTGATAGTAGGCCTCGATCGAACCGGGCATCTGATAGTGAGCAACAAAGCGAATGTCCGGCTTGTCGATGCCCATGCCGAAAGCATTGGTGGCCACGATCATCTGCGTGCGGCCCGCCATGAATTCTTCCTGCGCTTTGACCCGCGCCGAATCGCTCAGGCCCGCATGATAAGCCGATACCTGCAATCCCTGGGCGCGCAATTCCGACGTTACCTGCTCCACCGCTTTCCGCGTTGACGCGTAGATGATTCCTGAGCCTTCGTGCGTTTTTGCCAGGCGCTTAATCCGCGCTACTTTCTCGCGCTCTTTTTCAGTGTGCACGACATCAATCGTCAGGTTAGGCCGGTCGAACCCACTGACGAATGCTTCAGGCTTCACCAGGCCAAGTTGTTGAATTATGTCGGAGCGAACATAAGGAGTGGCTGTAGCGGTGAGCGCCAGCGTCTGTGGTTTTCCCAGTAGCGGAATTATGTTTTTCAGGCGCAGGTAATCGGGACGAAAATCGTGTCCCCAGGTTGAGATGCAGTGCGCTTCATCAACTGCGAAAAGCGAGACACTGACTGATTGCAGTGCTTGCAGAAAGCGACTGCTGCGGAAACGCTCTGGAGCAACATAGACTAGCTTAAACTCACCGCGCCGCAACCCTTCAATGCGCGCCCACTGTTCGCGCTCGGGAATAGAACTATTTATGAACGTGGCCGGAAGTTGCCGAGCACGCAGTGCGTCCACTTGATCCTTCATCAGGGCAATCAGGGGAGAGACGACGAGCGTGGCGCCGCTCAACATTAGCGCTGGAAGTTGGTAGCAGAGAGACTTGCCGCTGCCAGTGGGCATGACAACCACGGCGTCTTTGCCTTCGAGAATTGCAGCAATCACTTCGCGCTGGCCTTCGCGGAAGTCGTCGAAACCGAAGTGTTCGCGCAACGCTTGGACGGCATCGGCAATTGAGTGCATGAGCCGGAGTCTAAGGTTTGTGAATCGGACGGGCAAGAGGCGGCCAATTCGACTGCGGGAATGGCGTTAGCAAGTATTCTGGTATTTGGCGATTGAAACTACTTTGGCTTTCCGAATTTCACCGTCGGCGGCTTCCACGTGTGCGGATCACCGACGATACCCTTTTTCACGTTCACGACCTCCAGCTTCTCCGGAGTGACGCGTATTAACAAGAAGTCCCTGGTGCGATCGGGATAAAAGTCTTTCCACTCGTCTTTCCACCATTTCAACTTCGCTTTCGGATCGTTAATCAGCCGGGCAATACCGTAGAGGGTCACGTAAGCTTGTGCCTCGCGGTCGAAGTAATAGAGCGTCACGCGAGGATTGCGACGAATGGCGGCAACTTTTCGGCTGCGCGGATTCGTTCCCAGCCAGACCACCATATTCTCGTCGGGAGGAAAAGGATCCAACGTTCGAGCCTGGGGGCGACCCGAAGAGTCCTGGGTAACAAGGGCGCAATAGCGGGCAGTCGACATTGTTTCGCGCGCGGCGGCGATCAGTTCGTCACGGCTTAACGGCTGCTTTGTCTCCTGGGCTGCAACCGCAGTCGCAGCGAACAAGATTAGGGAAATAAGGAACTGAAATTTGCGCGTAGCGGGCGTCATTGAATGGCTTCTTTGGAGTGCGGTGACCTGTCACCGCTTTAGTCGGCTGCGACCTGTAGCAGCCTCGCTGAACTGAATTGCACCGTACGCACCGGCGTCAAGCCGCCGGAGACCAAAGCGGTGACAGGTCACCGCACTCCAAAGGATCTACTTCCAGGTGCGTCTAATAGGATGTGCTTCGGTATTGAAGATCACTTTGTCAAAGTCCAGGGTGCGTTGCGGTGCAAAGAGCAGATAGAAGTACTTGAAAGTTTCCGCAAAGAGAAAACTCTGCATCGAGTCTGTCTTCTCTTTAGTGACTACACTTTTTAGCGCCGCGTAGCCCTCCTCCGTCCGGCAGTGCCTCACGAAATCGCGAAAGAGCTGCTCGCCCATCCGCAAATAGATAATGCGGCTGCCTAAGGGCGATGCCTTAGTTGGGCCACGTCCGGGCGCGGGCGCCTTCTGACTTGCGTAGTGATAGAGATAATAGGTTGACTCGACGATCTCAGGTCGCAAAGGATAACCGGGATAGGTCACCTCCATGGTCTTGTAATTAATCTCTTCCGGCTCAATGCCATGAAGTTCCCACATCTTCATTGATGACTTCTGCAAGCGCTTCGCTCGTTCGAGATCGCCGGATAGGGCCAGCACGGCTGGAAAGAAAGCATCGAGCGCGCCGTAGGCGGTGGCGGAGCGTTTGCCCGTATTCATGTCACCATGGCCGTACCAGAGTTGCGGGTCGGGCCGCCGCTTGAAGTCGAGCTCAATTTCGTCCGGCAGGTACTTGTTTATCGCGGCGATGCTATCCAGCCACATCCGTTTGCAATCCTCGTCGTCGAACAGCAGCCAACACTTCAAGAGGTATTCGTAGTAGCTGTCGATCGCACCACTGATGTGGCTGTCTGTATCTTTCCATTCACCGGTTTCGACATCGATCCAGGTACCCACCAGGCCGATGGCCGAACGTCGCTTGTAGATCGCTACTAACGCGCGTTTGGCCTTGTCGTAAAAGATCGGACGGCCGGTAAGTTTGCTGAGAGTGCCAAACTCAATCAGCAAAGTGCCTGCTTCCGCAGGATTAGTTTTCGCGTCACGCACTTTGCCCGTTTTGAGATTTACGTAACGGTAAGGCAAGCCGGTCGGCGATTCAAAGACCGGCAGTAGACGATTACCAAGGTCCTCAGCCAGGGCCAGCAGTCGCTTGTCGCCCGTAAGCTGATAGCTCGACAGCAACCCGCCTAACAGCCGGATCGTGACTTCGAAATTCTGGACGGAGATATCTTTGTCAAATGAAAGGTTTTTGATTATGTAGTTTTTCGTATCCGTGGCCTCGTCCTTCAGCCCCATGAGAATCATCGTGTCGAGCGCATCGACTGGCGTCATCAGTAGCGGTTCGGCGTACCAATCGTGATAACCCTTGGTTAGGGGCCTCAGATCGTCGTGGCCCCAGGCGTATTTCTTGTAACCGTACCAAGCGTGTAGAAACTCTGCGCGAACCGCAACCGGCGTCGGTCTTTTGTCTGGTTGCGCCCGGCTCGATTGCGGCAAAGCAAGAGGCGCGAAGAGGCAAGTGAGCAGCAACAGCAGCGTCGACCTGCGGCAAACGTTTTTGAAATTGGCTACGGACATGTAGTTGGTGTGGTCGTTGAATTGCGCGCCACCGGCGCGGTCACGGGATTGCTGAAGTCGACAGAATTATTGTTGGTGTCAACGCAGCTTGCGATTCGGATCACCGACCGCGCGTTTGAGTTGGTACCGGAAACTGCGATCGGCGCAGTCTCAGAACAGTTAGCCGTGGTTCCATAGCCGAGAAAATCGACCGCGTTTGCACTCAACGGGCATCCGCTTCCCGTTAGCGCTGTGGTGCCGGAAACCAGCGCCACCTTGCCGGCTGTTGCCGCCATATTGATTGTGCCGGTCGAGACATCAGGAGCCGGCAGAGCGACACCCGCAGCACCTCCGGAAGCTTCCCGAATCAGGAAGTAGTGACCGGGGAGAATCATTCCCGAAGTGATATCGGTCTTGTTAGTCAAGAAGTTGCTCGTCGCTCCGGCGTATTGTACCGAGTAAGGGGTTACTGAGAAATCCACGATGGTTGTGCCACGATTGAATATCTCAATGAAATCGTTGGTGTATGTTGCACTCGCGTTACCGCCGCCACCATAGACCTGACTGATGACGAGATTCGCAGTGTCGTCGTTCTGGATTGTTCCCTGGCCCTGACCATCAAGCGCGGTGGCATTAGAAACATTCGTCAGGTTAACGACAAACGTCTCGTTTGCCTCCACCAGCGTGTCGCCATTAACAGTAACGTCAAACGTGTAAGTCGTGTTGCCCGCAGTTATGGTCTGCCCCATTAGACTGCGCGCAACGTAGTCGTTGTCTTCCGCCGGCGGCGTGTCGTCCTGCGCAGTGCCGTCGGCGGTGGCAATATTGAAACTGATGCCGTCCAAGGGCGCAGGCAACGACGAAGTCACAGTGAACGTAAAGGTGGTTGTGCCGCTGTTAGTCTCGCTCTGCGATACGTCGTTGATCGAGAGGTTCGGCAGCGGAGCACTGTCATCGTTTTGAATCGTGCCAACTCCCTGACCGTCAACTAGTATTGCGCCGGTTACATTGCTTACGTTGACGAAGAACGTTTCATCAGGCTCAACTGTCGTGTCGCCATTAACCGTCACATCGAACGTGTAGGTTGTATTTCCCGCCGTGATGGTTTGCGCGACTAGACTGTTTGCCACGTAGTCGTTATCGCCAGTAGTAGCGGTGTCGTTTTGCGTGGCTATATCAAACTTTACGCCAGCTGCTGGCGCCGGTCGTGACAGGCTCACCGTAAAAGTCGCAACCGCGGGACCGCCGTTGCCCTCTGCGATCATCACATTATCAATCGTAACATCTGGAGGCGCGTTGCAGTCATTCAGCGTGGCAGCGGAGTTACGTGGATTGGGCGCCGGTGCCAGAAAATCTACTGCGTTGTCGTTCGTATCGGTGCAACCATCTGCCTTGCGTAAGGCTGCGGTCGCGTTGCTGGGCGCCGGCGCCCGACCCGAGCCTTCAAAGCAATCGGCGGTGGTACCATAGCCGACGAAATCCGCAACGGACCCGGCCAGCGGACAACCGCTTCCGGTCAATGCGGACGTGCCCGCGACGAGGGCGACCTTGCCCGCTGCGGACGCCATATTGATGCTGCCGGTTGCGTCAGGTGTTGGCAGCGGTGAGCCGTTGGCGCCACCGCTTGAGAGTCGTACGAGGAAATACTGCCCCGGCGCGATGGTTCCTGAAGTCAGATCGACTTTGTTCGACCCGAAGTTGGCGGTCGCGCCCGCGTACTGTACCGAATAAGGCGTTGTGGCAAAACTGATCAGAGTCGCGCCGCGATTGAATATTTCGACGAAATCATTAGTGAAAGATGCACCGGCGTTGCCGCCTCCGCCATAGACCTGACTGACAACCAGGTTCGCAGCGTCGTCGTTCTCAATCGTTCCCTGGCCCATCTCATCGGACATTATCGCGCCTGTTACGTTCGTCACATTTACGAAGAAAGTTTCGTTGCCTTCAACCTGCATGTCGCCGTTGACCGTCACATCGAAGGAGTACGTTGTGTTGCCCGCATTAATCGTCTGTGCGGTGAGATTTCTCGCCAGGTAGTCATTGTCTTCTGTCGCCGGGTTATCGTCCTGGCCGGTGCCGTCAGCCGTGGCAATATCAAACGTGATCCCGCCTGCGGGCGCAGGTAAAGACGAGACGACTGTGAACGTGAAAGTAGTTCTGCCGGTGTCGCCTTCGCTTGCGGCGACGTCGTTAATACTGAGAACTGGGCTGTCGTCGTTGAGAATGGTGCCTAATCCCTGCCCATCGGCAACGCTGGCCCCAATCACGTTGGTGATGTTAACGAAGAACATTTCGTTTGACTCGACAGCGACGTCGCCCCTGACGATTACCTCAAAACTGTAGGTCTGAATGCCGGCACCGATCGTTTGTCCGGTCAGACTCTTCGCGACATAGTCGTTGTCCTCAACGTTGGCCGTGTTGTCAGCGGTGGCTATATCAAAGGTGACGCCTCCAGCGGGCGCGGGCGCCGACAGGCTGACGGTGAAGGTGAAAGTCGCGGGACCGGCATCGCCTTCGTTCATTGACACGTCGTTAATAGAAAGTGTGGGTGGTGGCGTCACCACCACGCAGACATTAGCGCCATCTGGTGTGGGCGCAAACTGATTGTAAGTTGACGTGTTACGCGCACCGGCCGAGCCGTTCGGACATCTCTGGTTCGAGTTCGTCTCGCCGTTGCCGCCGGCATCTTCGTTGATTTGTGGCTGGCCCGAGTTCAGCAGCGTTAACAAACCGGGATCGTCGGCGTCGTTAGTATCGTAGACCAGCGCATCAATCAAATTTGTCGTGGTCACGGGTGTGCCATTTGGAAATGCAGACGCGTTCCCAACGTAGATCGCAACAGCGTCCGCCCCGTTTTGCATGGTTCCACCGCTGAACACGAAATCGACTCCCGAAACCGCAGCGTTTCCGAGCGTGAAGTAACCCGCGGCGTTGGTGCTGAAACCATCCAGATCGAACGCTGCATACGATTGGTCGTTAGAGCCGTTGTAGAGAACGACCACCAGTCCGCTCAGAGAAGTGTTGCCTGTACCGCCATCGTAGATTTCGACAAACTCCGTTGTATCTGTGCCGGCTTGATCAGAGTCAACTTCATTAATAACGACGTTTGGCGGAGCCACGGGATTTACGATCAACATAACCGGCGGCGACTCAACTCCACGCCCGGTGGCGTGAATTTCTGTGGCACCCGCGGAGACGCTGCTGGCTAGACCATCCTGGTCAATTGTGGCGACGGCCGTATCGCTCGACTGCCAGGAGAAGAGCACGCCCGGTAGTTCATTGTTGCCAGCGTCAAACGCGCGCGCGGTGAATTGTTGCCGCGCGCCGCCGTTAATTGTTGCCGAAGGTGGCGAGACTTCGACTCGAGAGATCGCAGGTGTGCAAGACGTTAAGGTGGCGCCGCTTATCTGCGTACCCGGACTGAAGGCGCGCGCTCCACTGCTGGCGGCAAGGTGTTGGGCAAAGTTGCCGGTGATATCCGGCGAACGAGTGACTGATTGATTGTTGCCGGCGTCGATTGCGCTCGAGCCGCCATAAGCAACCAGGTTAACAATCGCTCCGGTTCGATCCTGCAACGAGATAACGCCGCCAGAGTTAACCAATGAGAGGGCATTGGTTGAGGCTTTGACAACCCGGGCGCCGCCGAAAGCAGGGTCGTTTGGATTGAAGGCAGAAGTGCCACCGCCGAACACGACGATTGCGCTGCAAGAGGGAAGGATTGTACCGGCAGCAAAGGCATGGCGAAGCGTATCGGAACCGGTGCCGCGCGAGAAAATCCGATAACCACCGATGTCGATGTCGTGAGTTGTAGTGTTTACTAATTCAACGAATTCGTCATCGGCCGAATCGCGCACGCCGTCGCGGTTGGCATCGCCCGCCGCGCCCTCTGGCGGATCAGCCAGAAATTCATTTATCAAAATCTCGCGAAGTGCGTCACCGCTGAACTCAACACCGGCGGAATTGCTGTCGCGCCCATCAGCTCTTACGACCAGGTCCACTTTCCCGACGCCGCGCAAATCCGCGGGAACCAGCACGTGAATTTCGTCCATGCCCGGCAGGTTGGACGTCTGGACGATCGACTCCAGACTTAACGCGCGGCCACCCGCAGCTAACGACACGATCGTCCCGTTGCGCACGCCAGTCGCGAATACGATCAAGCGTAGGCTGCCGCCGGTGGGATCGAAGGGTCCGGGTTGCAGTGTGTCGGCATTCAGAATTGTGCCTTCGCCGAGGCCATCGCCGGTTTCTGTGAAGATGCCTGGCGCGGCCCTCAGCGTGGCTATGCTGCCTCGACTTTGAAACCCGTCTGAGTTTGTCACAACAACTTCGGCGATTCCGAGCGCAGTCGCGGCGGGCACGTGGAAATGGACTTCATTGGGGGAAACAAAAAATATCTGCGCCGCCAGACCGTTGACCGTGACGCTCGTCCGGGCCAGCGTCGTTGGGAAAGTACCGTCAGCTTGTCGCTGAGCCTGTTGCGTCGTGAACGCAAGTGCTCCTCCGAGTGCCACGGCGATGCTGTCCGGCGCAACCGCCTTGGTTGTGGACGGTTCGTGACCGAGAGAGGCGCGGTTAAGAACGGTGATGTTCCCGGAAGCAGGCCGGGGTGGCGTATCACTGATATAGATTTCGGAGTCGTTTGCAAAAGTCTCCTGGGAAACAGGACCGGAAGTAAGCGCGGGAAATTAAACGCGACCACAGAGCCGTCATCGTTCATGGATGAAACTACGTCCGCAGTCGCGCCGGACGCATTCACATTCGTGACCCGTCCCAGTATCCCCGTTGGAATATCGAAGGTGTAAAGTTCAACGCTCGCATCCGAGTTACTACCCTGACCAGTCACGGTCCGTCGTGTAGCGAAAGAGATTCTGGTTCCGTCGCCGCTGATACTCGGGTGCAGCGGTACGTCAATAGCACGCGACGGTAAGGTCGTAATCTGCCGCGTTTGGTTGTCATTCCGGGCATCGAATAGAAAGACCTGGGTGGTGTTGGTAGCAGTTTGCGCTGACCAAACCACGCGTGCACCGTCATCGCTGATCGCACGGCCGTAGGTCATGGCCAGCAGCGGCGCATTGGCCGCAAGCGTGCGAATTGACGGGGCGCCGACACGGTTCTGAAGGAGTAGATCACGATTGGCGCTGACAGCAGTTCCGGTATCACGGATATAAGCTACGTTCGCGCTGTTGCCACTGAGCTTCGCGTCACTCGCGCCTACGATTCCCGTTGAGTCTGTAAGCTGAGTGAAGCTGAGCGTTACCGAGTCGTAAACGAAAATCTCGAGATTGCCGTCGGCGTTCTGGTGCGTCAGGTCGCGATTTGAAGAGAAGGCAATGAAGCGACCATCGTCGGCAATCGAAGGCTGGAGATTTCCGTCGACATTCCGATGGGAAATATCGCGTGGAGAGGTGTCGGTAACCTGAATCAATCTTGCGCCATCGTAAAGAAATATTTCGGAGTTTCCATCGCCGTTAGTTCCCAGCGGGTTATCCTTTGAAGCGAAGGCGATGTGCGATCCGTCCTGCGAGATAGCCGGCGCGGGAGCGCGTGTGGCACCAAGTTCTACGAAAGTTGCTGGGTCGATACCGACGTTGGCGCGAATCGCACGAAAGCCTTCCGGACCGCCCGTGCCCGCGACATCTTCCGTCGATTCAAACGCGACCGTACGTCCATCGCCGCTGATCGAGGGATTGATGCTGATCCCATCCTCAGTGGTGTTAGTGATGCGTCGCAGTGGAGACTGCATGCGCGCGCTCTGCCAAACGATGGTGCCTACTGCTGCGGCAGCGAGGAACACACAGGTGAGCCTTCTGCGTCGATGTTGATGCATTCGACTAGTCCGCAACTCTTTCGAGCGGGAGGTTAAGCGGATAAGTGTTCAGTCAGACTCGGATCGACCCCAGGGTAAGGGTTCTTCCCGGAAATGATCAGCGGCAGGTCTGCTAGAATAAGAGCCGGACGAAAATATCGACAGAGAAAGTGCCTGGCCTTCGCACAGAAACGATTTTGCTGAGTCCGCGCTGAGGACGACTGACAGTAGCCCAGCAGTTTACTGCTGGGAAAGTGAATGACGATCATCATTGAGTCCGTGGAGCGGACGACTGAGGCTGTCAAGAACTTTCAGTCGTCCGTGTTGCGGACCGCAGAGGTCGGGTTTGCACTTTGATCCCCAGCAGTCAACTGCTGGGCTACTTTCAGTCGTCCGCTCACGCGGACTGTTTGAAGCAACACAGATTCTATCCTTGTCATGAAGAAAGACAACCTAAACGCGCAGGAAGGCGATCATCGTGTGTTGCAAGAACAGTTGCATGAATGCTGGAAGCTGAAGTCGAGAACGGGAGCCTAATTAATGAAGATTCTGATCGGTGGGTCTCATGGGCTGGTTGGAACGGCCTTAATCAAATCGTTGGAAACTGAAGGGCATGAGATCTTTCGTCTCGTCCGTCATGCGCCCACTTCAAAAACTGAAGTTGAGTGGAGTCCCGATCGCTACAGCATAGCGCTGGCACGTATTGAAGGATTCGACGCCGTTGTGAATCTCGCCGGCGAGAGCATTGCCGAGGGACGTTGGACTGAAGACAAGAAGCGCCGCATCCGTGAGAGCCGCGTGAAAGGTACAAAGCTGCTCGGCGATGCGTTGGCTAACCTGGCGGTCCCGCCGAAGATTTTTGTTTGCGCTTCGGCAATCGGCTTCTACGGAAATCGCGGTGACGAACTTCTGACGGAAAGCAGCGCTGCCGGAGATGACTTTCTGGCGAAGGTTTGCGCTGAGTGGGAAGGTGCGACCGCCCTGGCAACAGAGAAGGGAATCCGCGTAGTGAACGCTCGGTTCGGAGTAATCCTGGATACGAATGGCGGTGCGCTTAAGAAGATGCTGCCGCCCTTTCGGATGGGCATAGGCGGAAAGGTTGGGAGCGGGAAGCAGTGGATGAGTTGGATTGCGCTCGATGACGTTGTTGGTGGGATCCAGTTCGCGCTGGCGAACGATTCAACAAAAGGCCCGGTAAATTTTGTAGCGCCTGTGCCCGTGACGAATGCCGAGTTTACAAAGACGCTGGGTAAGGTGCTTTCGCGTCCTGCGATCTTCCCGATACCGGCGTTCGCGATCAAACTGCTGTTTGGGGAAATGGGTGAGGCCTTGCTGCTGGGTGGCCAGCGCGTCGCGCCGGAGCGTCTGGTAGCCGAGGGATATGAATTTAGCTACCCACAGCTTGAACAGGCACTTGTTCACATTCTGGAAAAACCGCAGAGTTAAGTTAGCGATAGGTGGTGCCCTAAGTTTAACTCTCTGTGCCTCCTCTTGTCTCTGTGTCTCTGTGGTGAGTCGTTGCTTAGCGTTTATTTACCACAGAGACACAGAGAACACGAAGGTTTCACAGAGAAAAATGAATTAGTTCACTACTCTTTGCTGCGAAACTTTCACCTCACCTGTAGCCTTTGTTTCTTTTGCTTCGCCAAATCCTTCCAGCACCTCAAAAACCTCGAGCGCATACTTCACATTGCCAAACGGCGCCGACACCTGCACTCCCTGAATCACGTCGCGCACTTCCAACAACGACTCCCGCGCGATCTTCAATCCTTCATCGCGTCCTGCTTCCTTACTGATCGCCGAGGCGGCGCGCATGCGTTCCATGATTTCCGGAGTGACGCGTACACCGGGAACTTCATTGTGCAGAAACTCCGCGTTGCGGAATGAGACCAGCGGCCAGATGCCCGCGACGATCGGAATGCGACAGTGCTCGATCCGCTTGAGAAACACATTCAGTTGTTCAATGTCGAACACCGGTTGGGTGATGGCATACTCGGCGCCGGCTTCTATCTTCCATTCGAAGCGCTTGATTTCTTCCTCTAGATTAACTGCGCCAGGATTGACGCCAACCCCGATCGAGAAGGCGGTCGGTTTGCCGGTTGGGTTATTGCCGAGGTCCAGCCCGTGGTTCAGCTTGTTCACCATGTTCGTCAGACCAATAGCGTCGATGTCGAAAACGGCCGTGGCATCCGGGTAAGGCCCCATTTTCGGCGGGTCACCGGTAATCAAAAGTAAGTTATGCAAGCCGAGCGCAGCCGCTCCCAACAAGTCAGACATCATTCCCAGCAGATTGCGATCGCGGCAGCAATAATGGAGCACCGACTCGATTCCTATTTCACGTTCCACCAGAATCGCGGTAGCCATTGCTCCCATGCGGGTCTGCGCGCGTGGGCCGTCCGGAATATTGACGCCATCGACACCGGCGGCTTTGAGGAGCCTGATCGAATCGAGCGTCTTCCAGGGGTCGCAGCCCTTCGGCGGCAGTACTTCGCAGGTTGTGACAAATTCACCTCTCGCGATTTTTCGCGACCAGTTCGATCGCTCCTCTGCCGGTACGACGGTCACGTCTGGCGGCTTCAACTCGTGAACCCCCACCGGCGCTGCGCTGACCACAACTTTCTGAGTGCGCGGACTAAACTGACGAACGGCGTCGGCAATCCATTTGATATGTGCCGGAGTGGTTCCACAACATCCGCCGACAAATCGTGCCCCCGCCTGAATGATCCGTCTGGAGTATTCCGCCATGTACTCGGGCGAGCACATGTAAAACTGCCGACCCTGCACGTCTCGGGGCAAGCCGGCGTTGGGCTGGGCCGAGAGCTTGCGAGTTGTAACCGGGCGCATCTTTTCGATCGCATTGAGCACGATCGCCGGACCAACACCGCAATTGAGACCGATAACGTCGGCGCCCCATTCGTCCAGTTGAGTAGTGAACGACTCAGGAGTGGCACCAAACACGGTATTGCCGTCGACCTGAATCGTCATCTGCGCCACGATCGGCAAGTCGCACAATTCGCGGACAGCTCTGATTGCCTGATGCAATTCGGAAAGGTCCGCGAACGTCTCCAGGACGAACAGATCAACACCGCCTTCGAGCAGCGCTGATATCTGCGCCGTAAACATCTCCTTGGCTTCATCGAACGATGTCGGCCCATACGGTTCAATTCGCAACCCGAGCGGACCAACCGCCCCGGCAACGTACGCTCGATTTCCGGCCGCCTCACGCGCAATGCGCGCGGCGGCGATGTTGATTTCGCGCAAACTGCCTTCAAGACCATACGGCTGGAGTTTATTAGCCGTCGCGCTGTAGGTATTGGTTTCGATGATGTCGGCGCCGGCGCGAAC
>Ga0070697_100001896_pt1 | contig 15983 bp, 15 predicted proteins | sample KBSK1501metaG_FD_65475 | JGI IMG/M metagenome (GOLD analysis project Ga0070697, IMG submission 65475) | Corn, switchgrass and miscanthus rhizosphere microbial communities from Kellogg Biological Station, Michigan, USA - KBS K1-50-1 metaG | ecosystem: Host-associated > Plants > Roots >...
GGCGGCGATCACGGCGGCGGCGGCGATCACGGCGGCGGCGGCGATCACGGCGGCGGCGGCGATCACGGCGGCGGCGACTGAACCGCGAGTGAGCTCTCAGGCCCGGCTGCCATCAGGCGGCCGGGCCTTTTTCAATGCGCTCTCCCGGATGGCCGACAGGGTCGTCCCCGGCGTGATCACTTCCTCCGGGAGCCGCAGCTCCAGCAGGGCCGGCGTTCCGGAGGCGAGAGCGCGCTCGAACGCGGGCGCGAACTGCTCGGTGGTCTGGACGAGCTCGCCGGAAGCGCCGAACGAGCGCGCATAGGCGGCGAAGTCGGGGTTTTCGAGCCGCGTCCCGTGCACGCGCCCTGGATAGCTCCGCTCCTGGTGCATCCGGATGGTCCCGTAGCAGCCGTTGTTGACGACCAGGATGATGACCGGCAGCCGGTGCTGCACCGCCGTCGCCAGCTCCTGGCCGCTCATGAGGAAGTCCCCGTCGCCGGAGAACGCGACGACGAGCCGATCCGGATGCACGGACTTCGCCGCGACCGCCGCCGGCACTCCGTACCCCATGGCGCCGCTGGTCGGTCCGAGTTGCGACTTGAAGCGCCGGTAGCGATAGAACCGATGCAGCCAGGAGGAGAAGTTGCCGGCGCCGTTCGCGATGATCGCGTCGGGGGGTAGCCGTACGCGCAGATGGTGGACGATCTCCGCCAGCTGCAGCGGCCCTGGAACGGCCACAGGCGTATTCCAGTCCACATAGTCCGCGCGGGCGGCGGCCGCCTCCGCCGTCCAGGCCAGCTTCGCCGGCGGGCGCAGCTCCGCGAGCGCCCCGGCGAGTTCCGGCATGCCCGCGTTGATCGGCAGGTCGGCCGCATAGACGCGCCCCAGCTCTTCCGCACCGGCGTGCGCGTGCACCAGCCTCTGCCGGGGCGTGGGGACGTCGAACAGCGTGTACCCGCTGGTGGTGACCTCGCCGAGCCGGGCTCCCAGCACCAGAGCGACGTCGGCTTCCCGGATCCGTTGGGCGAGCGCGGGATTGACCCCGATGCCGACGTCGCCGGCATAGAGCGGGTGATCGTTGTCGAAGAGGTCCTGGAACCGGAACGCGCAGGCGACGGGAAGTTGCCAGGCCTCCGCGAAGCGCCGCAGATCCAAGCACGCGTCGTTGGTCCAGCCGCTGCCGCCTGCAATGACGATCGGCCGGTGCGCACTGGCGAGAAGCGCCGAAAGGCGCTCGAGCTGGTGAGGGTGCGGTGCCGCCGCCACGCGCTGATGGCGCGGCGCCGCCGGAGCCTCCGCTTCCTCGTTCAGCATGTCCTCGGGCAGCGCCAGGACCACGGGCCCGGGCCTGCCGGACGTCGCCGTCTGGAACGCGCGGCGCACGTACTCGGGGACGCGGCGCGGGTCATCGATCTGCGCCACCCACTTCGCCATCTGGCCGAACATGCGCCGGTAATCGATCTCCTGGAACGCTTCGCGGTCCGCGAATGCGCGCGGCACCTGGCCGACGAGGAGCAGCAGTGGCGTCGAGTCCTGGAAGGCGGTGTGGATGCCGATCGACGCGTTGCATGCTCCCGGTCCCCGCGTCACCAGCGCGATGCCGGGGCGGCCGGTCAACTTGCCGCAAGCATCGGCCATGTTGGCGGCGCCACCCTCCTGCCTGCAGACGACCAGCTTGATCCGGTCGCGAGCGTCGTAGAGCGCGTCCAGCACGGCAAGATGGCTTTCGCCGGGGACGCAGAAGACCTGCTCGGCGCCCTGGGTGAGCAGGCTCTGCACGAGGATCTGGCCGCCGCTGCCAGAAAGCTTCGCTGGCCGTCCCATCACCGCCCTCCGCCTATTTCCAGGCTCTTGCTTCCGCCGCGATGGCGGCTGCATCGAATCGGTTGATCTCGTCGATCAGATCGTTGGTGATCAGGTCGGTCACGGGCACCTTCTCCTTCACGACCTTCCAGCGGACGAGGAAATCCTCGTAGGCATCGAAGTCCTTGATCGAGCTCTCGCCCCATCGCTTCACGCCACCGGCTTCGAGCTTCCAGTGCTCGGCCCGCGCCAGCAGCGTCTTGACGTCGTCGCGAAGCGCCTGCTCATCGCTCTTGCCGCTCGGCTTCGTCTGCGGATGGACCTCGTAGAGGATCTTCACAGCCGCCTCCGGATTCGCCATCGCGAAGATGGTCCCCATGGCGTAGCCCTTGGTGAGCGCGACGGCCTGCGCCCGCTCCTTGCGAATGGTCTCCTCGAGCGCATAGAACCCGTTCGAAGGAAACTTCGCCACCGGCCCGGAATCGAGCAGCCGCAGCGGCTGTCCGGCGCTCTCCACTAGCGCATACTGCGTGTCGTAGAGCGAGAGCGCGTCGACCTGCCGGCTGCGCACCAGCGCCGCCGCCTGCGCCGCCTCACCGACGACCACGATCTGCGCCTCCTGATCCGGATCCACCCCGTTCATCGCGAGCAGTCCGCGCGCGACGTGGACCCCGGCCGAGCCCATGGAGGCGACGCCGATCTTTCGCGCTTTCAGGTCCTTCACCGAGTGGATCGCGCTGTCTGCGGGCACTGCGATGCCGTAGATGTTCCCCTGGTACGCCGTATAGAAGATCTTCGCCCTCACACCTTGCTGGCGTGCTGCTGGAATCGGCTCGATGGATGGTAGCGAATAGGACAGATCTCCGGTTGCCACCAGCTTCACGCAGTCGGTCGATCCCGGTACCGGGATGAGCTGCACCTTCATCGCCGGGTACCAGCCCTTCTTCGTCGCGATGGCGAATGGCGCCGCCGCGGAAGTGATCGTCCGAGCGCAGAACCCCACCTTGACCACCGACTCTTCCGCGCGCCCTGTGGAAGGGGGCGCTGCAATACAGAGCGCCACCATCACCAGGAGCGCATTCCTCATAGGCTGCCTTTCATCGAAGCGCCGCTCGCGGCGGCCTTCTGCGACGGATCCCAGAAGAGCACGCGGCGGCGGACGGCCGCCAGAGCGGTATTGAGCAGGAGGCCCATGAGCCCGAGGATGAACAGCACCGCGAACTCACCGGCCACGTCCATGCTGAAGTTCCTGCTCTGGATCAGCATCCCGAGCCCGGCCTCCGACCCGACGAACTCGGCGACGATGGCCCCGACCAGCGAGAAAACGACGGCCACCTCGAGCCCGGCCATGATGAAAGAGAGCGCGGAGGGAAGGCGCAGCATGCGGAAGATCTGCAGCTGGGTGGCGCCGAGGGAACGCATCAGATCGATGCGGTCCTCGTCCGCCGAGCGCAACCCGACGATCGTGTTCACCAGCAGCGGAAAGAAGGCGATCAGCGCCGCGCTCACCACCTTGGAGGTCAGACCGAGGCCGAACCAGATGACGACCAACGGCGCGAGCGCCACCTTCGGAATCGACTGGAACATGACGATGTAGGGGTAGAGGAAGTACTCCAGGCGCGGGCTGGCGGCGAGCGCCGTCCCGAGGGCGAACGCGATGGTCGAGCCGAGCGCGAACCCGAGCAGCGTCTCCGCGAGCGTGACGCAGAAATGGCGCAAGTAGATGCCGGTCGCGGCCCCACGAACGAGCGCCGCGCCGATCTCCGACGGAGGCGGCAAAATGAACGCGGGGACCCGAAGGGCCCGCACCGCGACCTCCCAGAGCGCCAGAGAGGCGACGAGCAGCAGCGCTCGCAGCGCCTGGTTCCGCATCCCGCTCATCCCTCGATCGCCGCCCTGGCGTCGAAATGGGCGCGGATCCGCCGCACGATCGCGCCGAACTCCGGGGCCGCCATCAGGTCGAGCGCGCGCGGTCGTGGCAGCGCCACGTCGATCCGATCCAGCAGGCGGCCGGGACGCGGCGTCATGACCAGGACCCGGTCCGCGAGGAACGCCGCCTCTGCAATGGAGTGGGTGACGAACACGACGGTCTCGCGACGGTCCAGCCAGATCCGCTGCAGCTCCAGGTTCATCGCCTCCCGCGTCAGCGCGTCGAGCGCGCCGAAGGGCTCGTCCATGAGCAGCATGGCGGGGTTGTGGATGAGGGCGCGAGTGATGGCGACTCGCTGCTGCATGCCGCCCGACAGCTCCCAAGGATAGCGCTGCTCGAAACCGGAGAGTCCGACGAGCCCGAGGAGCTCCAGCGCGCGTGGCAGGGCGTTCCCTCGGTTCAAGCGCTGCACGTCAGCCGGAAGCAGCACGTTGTCGAGCACGGTCCGCCAGGGGAACAGGACCGGAGACTGGAAGACGAACCCGACGTCCCGGCGCGGGCCGTTGACCGGAGTGCCACGGAGGAGGACGTCGCCCGCGGTTGCCGGAAGCAGGCCGGCGAGAAGCTTCAGCAGCGTGGACTTTCCGCAGCCGGATGGACCGACGATGGCGACGAACTCGCCGCCCCCTACCTTGAAGTCGATCCCCTCGAGCGCCAGCAGAGTGCCGCGCGAGGTCTGGTACTCCTTGCGCAGGCCCTTCACGGCGATGACTTCGTCGGCCGTCCGCGCCATCGCGCCTCCCGGCCTCCGTCCGAGCCATGGACTTTTTCACCCCGGCCGCCGCCTGGCAAGTGGACCGGGGACGCAGCCCGCTCTCGAGCCCGGGCTTACTGCTGCGCCTTCTGCTGCTGCTTGGCTTCCTTCTTGTTCTTGTGGTGCTGGTAGAGGGCGCCGCCGACAGCCCCGACTGCGGCGCCCTTCTTGCCGCCGACGATGGCGCCACCTGCACCTCCGACCACTGCGCCCTTGAGCTTGCTGTGCTTCTTCGGCGGAGCCTGCTGCGCGGCCGAATCCTGCGCCTCCTTCTTTTCGGCAGCGATCGCAATGCCGGTCGCCGTGGTGAGCAGAAACGCTGCGCTGAGCAGCGCCGAACCGATCCTCTTCGTACGCGACCCGTTGGCCATGAGTGCTCCCGGAAATGTGGCGCTACAACCGTGATCATCGCCAGAGCGCCGCGCATGCCGGGTTGGACGGCATCCAGGCTGCCGATCGATCCGCCGGGGCTGCTCGACGGGTGAAGCGGAGCCGCATCAGGAGCATAGTGCAACGGATGCGAACCCTGATTCTCGTCGACATCCAGAACGACTTCCTCCCGGGAGGTGCCCTGGCCGTTGCGCGCGGAGACGAGGTCATCCCCATCGCGAACGAGCTGCAGCCCCGGTTCGACCTGGTGGTGGCGACGCAGGACTGGCATCCCGCAGGGCACGGTAGCTTCGCGTCCAGCCATCCCCGCAAGAAGCCCGGCGACCTCGTCGAGTTGGGCGGCCTTCAGCAGGTCCTCTGGCCGGACCACTGCGTGCAAGGGTCTCCGGGCGCTGCGTTCGCGGCCAAGCTGCAGATGAACCGCGTGGAGACGATCTTCCGCAAAGGTACCGACCCTGGCATCGACAGCTACAGCGGGTTCTTCGACAACGGGCATCGCAAGTCGACGGGACTCGGCGACTACCTCAAGGGACGCCGAGCGACTGAGGTCTACGTGCTCGGTCTCGCGACCGACTACTGCGTGAAGTTCTCCGCGCTGGATGCGAGGCGGCTGGGTTTCCGGACGTTCGTCGTCGAGGACGGCACCCGCGGGGTCGAGTTGCAGCCGGGCGACGTCGCGCGCGCCATCGAGCAGATGCGCGCCGCGGGCGTCGAGGTGGTGCGGAGTGCCGCCCTGCACGCATCATGAAGGCGGTCGAAAACGGATGCGCAAATCTCGCGAGCGACGCTCTTCGAGGCCGTTCTTTCGCGCACTGCTGCTCGCGGCCCTTGGTTCGTGCGCCGGCGCGAGCCCCTCGCCGGTTCGCTCGATGAAGTACGCGGATCTGATCTCGCTGTTCGCCGACTGGCGCGAGTTCCAGAAGCCGAGGCTCGTCGACGGCGTCCCGGACTACACGCCCGCGGCGATGGCGGCGCAGCAGCGGGCGCTGGCTGGATACCAGCAGAGGCTCGCCGCCATCGACCCGCGAGACTGGCCTGTCGCGCAACAGGCGGACTACCACGCCGTGCGGGCCGAGATGAACGGCCTCGATTTCGACCACCGGGTCCTGCGGCCCTGGGAAAGGAATCCTGCCTTCTACGTCAGCGTTGTCGCCGACGAGAGCGATCAACCGGCTCGTGAAGGTCCTTTCGCCTACGGAACCGTCGAGCTCTGGCGCTGGTCCCTTCCTCCGGCGCCGCAGCAGGCCGCCCAGCTCGCCGAGCGGCTCGCGCCGATCCCCGGATTGCTGCGGCAGGCCCGCGGCAACCTGACGGGCAACGCTCGGGATCTGTGGAGCTACGGAATCCGTTCGCTCGAGGATCAGCGGGAGCTGCTGTCGGATCTGCGTGACAAGGCGGGCGGGCATCCTGCGCTTGCGGCAGCGGTGAAGCGCGCCCTGGACGCGACCGAGCAGTTCGTTCTCTGGCTGAAGGCGCAGGCGCCGGCAAAGTCAGGGCCCTCCGGCGTCGGCGTCGAGAGCTACGACTGGTACCTCGCGAACGTGCAGCTCCTGCCATACACCTGGTCCGACGAGGTGACGCTCGCGCAGCGCGAGCTGGCACGCGCCACCGCGGCGCTCGCCCTGGAGGAGCAGCACGACCGCGCGCTGCCGCCACAGGCCCTCATCGCGAGCGCGGAAGAGCACCAGCGCAGGTTCAGCGCCGCGGTGACGGAGTACATGGCATTCCTGGCGCAGCACGAGATCCTGACCGTGCGGCCCTACATGGACGGCGCACTGCGGGCGCACGTGGGACGGTACACCGCGGCGCGCCCGCTCGAGTTCTTCGTCGAGATCGATTATCGCGACCCCGTGCTCATGCGCACGCACAGCCACCATTGGATCGATCTGGCGCGAATGCAGCACGAACCGCACCCGAGCCCGATCCGCCGCGGCCCCCTGCTCTACAACATCTTCGATTCGCGCACCGAGGGGTTCGCGACCGCGATGGAAGAGCTGATGATGAACGCGGGGCTCTGCGACAGCCGGCCACGCTCGCGCGAGCTCGTCTACATCCTGCTGGCGCAGAGAGCGGCGCGCGCTCTGGGAGAGCTGCGCATGCAGGCGAACCAGATGTCCCTCGAGGAAGCGGCGCGATTCGCATCCGAGCGCACGCCGCGCGGCTGGCTGCGGCTCGATGGCCGCACGGCGTGGTTCGAGCAGCACCTCTATCTACAGCAACCGGGGTATGGGACGAGCTACGTGATCGGGAAGCTGGAGATCGACGAGCTGCTGTCGGCGCGGGCGCGTCAGCTGGGGAACACGTTCACGCTGCGGCAGGCCATCGACGAGATCGACGCCGCGGGGCTGATTCCGGTTTCTCTGGTGCGCTGGGAGCTGACAGGCGACAGCGGCCGCGTGCCGGGCGTCGGCTGGCCGGGAGCACAGCAGCGCAGGTGAATGCAGTGATCGGCGATCGTGCATGGAAGTGTGGCCATGGACTTCGAGGTCGAAGCGGCTTTGCTGATCAACGAGGGCGGCGTCCAGTGTGTGCCCGTGGTATTCGCACGCCCGCTCCAGCGTGGAGCTCGCATCGAATTGGGAAGACGGCCGTTCCTCAATGAAGCGCGGGTCGCCGCGCTCGATCCTGCTCGCGCCGCCGCGCGCGGGCCCGGGCTGGTCGCCTTCGTCCTCGAGGACCCGATGGACGCCCGCGAGTTCAAGCCGGGTGAGATCGCGCGCCTGGAGTCGAGATGACGCCGCGCACGACGTCAGACCGCGAGAAGGCGCTGGAGCGCGGGATCGTTCCGGGCGAGGTCGGCGCGCGAAGCGGCGTGGACCAGCCGGCCGCGCTCCATCACCAGTGCTCGATCGGCCACCGCGCGCGCGAACATGAGATTCTGGTCCGCGAGCAGCACCGTCACGCCCTCACCGCGAATGTGCGAGAGCGCGTCGGCGAGGATGCGGACGATGAGCGGGCTCAAGCCTTCGGAGGGCTCGTCGAGGAGCAGCAGCGAAGGGTCCGTGGCCAGGGCGCGCGCGATGGCGAGCATCTTCTGCTCGCCCCCGGAGAGGTGGCGGCCCTTGCGGCCCCATAGGGTCGCAAGCGGTGGAAAGATCTTCTCGATGCGCTCAGGCGTCCAACGCGTTCTCTCGCGCCGCAGAGCGAGCATGGCGACGCGCAAGTTCTCCGCCGCGCTGAGGTCCGCGAAGATGCGCCGATCGTCGGGAACGTAGCTCACGCCCAGCGCGGCAAGGCGCTCGGGAGGCTCCCCTGCGACAGGCCTGCCCGCGAGCTCGATCGAGCTTCCGCGCCAGGGCACATTCAGTCCCGACAGGCTGCGCAGCGCCGTCGTCTTGCCAACGCCGTTGCGGCCGAGAAGCGCGACGATCTCTCCGCGCGACACGTTGAAGCTGACGTCGTGCAGGACATGCGCGAGCCCGTAGCCGGCGTCGAGGTGTCTGACCTCGAGGAGGGGGGCGCCGTTCTGCGACGCGACCTCCCCTGGGGAAGCGACAACCTCGGCGTCGCCGAGGTAGATCTCGCGCACGCGCCGATCGTCGTGGATCTGCTGCGGCGTGCCGTCGGCGATCACCCTCCCTTGGTGCAGCACGACGATGCGGGCCGCGAGCCCGAACACCACTTCCATGTCGTGCTCCACGAGCAGGATGGTGAGCGACGAACGGGCGGCGAGCGCGCGGACCTGCGCCAGCACGCGATCGCGCTCTCCGGCCCCCATACCGGCAGTCGGCTCGTCGAGAAGCAGCAGGCGCGGCTCGGAGGCGAGCGCCAGCGCGATCTCCAGCAGCCGCCTGTCGCCGTGCGAGAGCGCTCCGGCGGCATCGGATGCGCGCGCGGTGAGCCCGACGGTCTCGAGCAGCCTGCGGACCTGCGCGTGGGCATCATCGAACGAGTCGACCCTGCGTCGCGGCTCGAGCGCGAGGCCCGCCCGGGCGAGCACCGGCACGGCCACGTTCTCTTCCACCGAGAGCAGCGGGAACACGTTCGTGATCTGGAACGTGCGCGCCATTCCCAAGCGCACGCGGGCGCTGGGCGGCAGCCGGGTCACGTCGGCTCCCGCGAAGACGACGCTGCCTTCGTCGGGGAACAGCTTTCCGCTGAGGAGATTGATGAAGGTCGTCTTGCCGGCGCCGTTGGGGCCGATCACGGCGGTGATGCCGCCTTCGGGCAAGGCGAGATCGATTCCGGCGACGGCGATGAAGTCGTCGAACGACTTCCGCAGGCCGCGTCCCAGAAGTAGCGCGCTCATGCCCGGCGCCTCCGCATCCCCAGCCGCCCGGCGGCGCCCATGAGCCCGCCGCGGAACGTGAGCACGGTCGCGAGGAGCACGAGCCCGAAGACGAGGAGCCAGTACTCGGTGAAGCGGACGATGATCTCCTTGAGCCCGAGATACACCACGGCGCCGAGGATCGGTCCGAGGAACGAGAGAGGGCCGCCGATCAGGGTGGCCATCACCGGCTCGGCGGATTTCGTCCAATGCGCGGTGGAGGGAGAGACCGTGTGCTCCAGCGGCGCGAGCAGCGCACCGGAGAGGCCGGCGAAGAGACCTGCCGTGACGAAGGCGATGTAGATCGTGCGCCGCACGGGGACGCCACTGAACTCCGCGCGCTCGGCATTCTCACGGATGGCCCGCAGCGCGAGGCCGAGGGGCGACGCGCTGAGGCGATGCAGCACGGCCATCGAAAGCAGGACCAGGATGGCCGCGAACAGGTAGTAGCGCACAGGGGCGTCCAGGCTGAAGTCGAGCGGACCGGGAAGCCCGATCCGGCCGCGCGGAATACCGATGAGACCGTCGTCGCCGCCGGTCACGTCGGTCCACTTCCACACCACCGCGTAGACCAGCATCCCGAAAGCCAAGGTGAGCATCGAGAAGTAGATGCGCGTATGCCGGACGCAGAAGGCACCGAGGACCGCCGCCAGGGCTGCGGCGGCGAGCGCACCGAGCAAGATGGACCAGAGCAGCGGGACGCCCGCGCGCAGCAGCAGCGCCGCCGAGTATGCGCCACCCGCGTAGAAGGCGCCCTGGCCGAAGGAGAGAAGCCCGGTCATGCCGAACAGCAGATTGAACGAGAGCGCGAGCAGCGCGAGGAGCAGCATGTTGAGCACGAGGTAGCGCAGGAATGGGCCGGCGACCGCGGGCACCAGCAGCACCACGGCGGCGAGCGCCGCTCCGGCGGCAAGGCGCGCGCGCATTCATCCCTCGCGAATGCCGAAGAGGCCCCAGGGCCGCACGATGAGCACCAGAGCCATCGCCATGTAACCCAAGGCCAGCTCGAACACGGGCATGAACAGGAGCCCGTAAGCGTGCAGCAGCCCGATCAAGAGGGAACCGACGAACGCGCCGCGCAGGGACCCGAGCCCGCCCAGCACCACCACCACGAATGCCTCGATGATGATGAACTCGCCCATCCCGGGGGAGATGGCGCGCACGGGCATGGAGAGCGCCCCGCCCAGGCCGGCCAGCCATGCGCCGAGGACGAACACCCAGGTGAACAGCCGCGCTGCGCGCACGCCGAGAGCGCGCGCCATCTCCCGGTCGGCGGCGGTCGCGCGGATGACGAGCCCGAAGCTCGTCTTCCACAACAATACCCAGAGCCCCAGGCCGACCAGGACGCCGACGCCGAGGATGAAGAGGTGGTACGTCGGCAGTATCGAATGCCCGATCAGCACGGCCCCGGAGAGCGCCGCAGGCGTGGGCGGCGATTGGTACACCGGCCCGAAGAGGAGCTTCACCGCGTCGTCGAGCATGAGCACGAATGCGAAGGTGAGCAGGAGCTGGAACGCCTCGGGCGCGGAGTAGACGCGGCGCAGGAAGCCGAACTCCATCGCCCAGCCCACTGCCGCAACCACGAGCGGGCCGGCGAGCAGGGCCACCCAGAAGCTCCCGCTCACCCGGAACGCCACCCAAGCGAAGTACGCGCCGAGCATGTACAGGCTTCCGTGCGCGAAGTTGAGCACGCGCATCACGCCGAAGATCAGCGAGAGGCCCGCCGCGACCAGCCAGAGGTACATGGCCTCGCTCAGGCCGACGAGGCCCTGGAACAGCATGCTGAATTCACCTCGCAATCCGACTGGGAAATGTTCGCACTCAAGCGTAGCCGCCAAGCGGCCTTCGGCCGCCGCGGCTAGCCCTCGACCGGCGCGAACGGCGGCTTGCGGTAGTATTCGTCGGCGGTGAAGACCTTGAGATTCGTCAGCGTCGGCATGGGGAACTTCGGGTCGTGGCGGATCTGTCCCCAGGGCACCGCGTAGACGGCCTGGTGGTCCTCCTTGCGGATCACACACTTGCCGGCGGGGCGATCGAGCTCGAGGCCCTCGAGCGCTTCGATGACCTTCTCGGTCTCCACCGACCGCGCCTTCTCCACCGCCTTCTTCAGCGCCTGCAGCGCGGTGTACGCGGTCTCGGATGGGTAGCTCGGATACGTGTTCCAGCGTTTGTGGAACGCGTCGTTGAATCGCTTGTTCTCCGCTGAATCCGGATAGCCGAAGTAGTACCGGCCCGACGCCCACACGCCGTCGGGGTAGTCCGCGCCGAGGCCTTGCAGGACGTCCATGGCGGCGCCCATGCCGATCATGAACGCCTTCGTCTGCTCGAACACCTTGAAGAGCTTCGCCTGCTTCACCATGGTGACGGCCTCGCCGCCCCACTCGGTGGAGAAGATGCCTTCGGGGCTCAAGCCCATCACCTTGCTGATGTGGCTGGAGAAGTCGACGGTGCCGAATTTGGCGAAGCTCTCTCCCACGAATTCCACGTCCGGCTTGAACCGCTTCAGGTAGGCGCGGAACATCTTCCAGGAAGTGTGGCCGTACTCGTAGTCCGGCGAGATGGTGGCCCAGCGCTTCACCGGCAGGTCCTTCGCCACCAACGCCGAGGCGATGCCGTCCTGGTACACCGGAACGCAGACGCGGAAGCACTGGCGCACGTGCCGCTTGAAGACCAGGTCCTCGTTGTACTTCTCGGTGGCGCCGTGGGTCACGATCAGGACCCGGTTGAGCGAGGGCATGATCTCGCCGACGGCCAGCGCGACGGCGCTGGAATCGATCCCGATGAGGAAATCCGCGCCCCAGTCGTCGACGAAGTAGCGCGCGTTCTTCACGCCGACGTCGACCTTCAGCTCCTCGTCCCGGAAGCTGATCTCGATCGGGCTGCCGCCGATTCCGCCTTGCGCGTTGATCTCCTCCGTTGCCAGCGTGGCGCCTTTACGCATGAACTCGCCGTACCCGCCCAGCGGACCGGAGAGGATCGTCTGGCAACCGATCTTGATCGGCTTCTTCAGCTTCAGATCCGCAGTCGCGGCGCCGAGCGCCCGGGGCAAGCCCAGCCCCGCGACGGCGAGCGCGGTGGACTTCAGGAATCGGCGGCGTGTAGCTCCGCGTCGAGGTGCCATGGGGAGACCTCCGAGAGCGCCTGCGAGGGCAGATGATCCTGCCAGCGCTGCTGGAAAGTCAAAGAGCGGAACGCCCCGGCAACAGACGGGCCCCAGCGCCCTGGACAGACGCGCCGCCAACCGTCGCGGCTGCGCTTCGCTGGCCGGCCTCCGACGGCAAGGCGACGGTGAAGGTCGTTCCTTCCGCCTCCGTCGAGCGCACGTCGATCTTCCCGCCGTGTGCCAGGACGATCTGCTGCGCGATGAAGAGCCCGAGTCCGAGGCCGTGCGCCTGTCTCGCTCCCGTCTTCGCGCCGCGGCGAAACGGCTCGAAGATCCGCGGTAGCAGGTCGGGGGGTATGGGCGGACCGCTGTTGTGCACTTCCAGGATCGCGGACGCGTTCGCGCTTCTCACCCGCACTTCGACGTCGGCGCCGGCGCCGTGCTGGATTGCATTCCCTACAATGTTGGAAACGACCTGGGCCATCCGGTCCGGGTCCCAGTCGCCGGTCAATTCCCGAGGAACGTCGAGGTTGACGAGGGTGCGCGGATGCGCGATCCGGAGCTCTTCCACCGCAGCCGCGGCGATCTGCGCAAGGTTCGTTCCCGGTTTCAGGTCCAGGGGAATGCCGCCGGCCAGCCGCGCCCGGGTCAGGTCGAGCAGCTGGACGACCATCCGGTCCATGCGCGCGGCGCTGGATGCGATGCGCCAGAGCACGTTCGCCTGCGAGGGCGGAGGGCCCAGCCGCAGAAGCAGGTCGGTCGCCATCGAGATGGCGCTCAATGGATTGCGCAAGTCGTGGCCGAGGACTCCGACGAATTGTTCCTGGAACTGCGCTGATTCCCGCAGGGCCGCTTCCAGCACTTTGCGCCGCGCGATGTCCCGGTCGATCGCGAGCAGGATCGCGGCGAGCACGAGCAAGCCGAGTGCGGCGCCGACGTCGATCCAGATGGCGAGGTCGAGATTGCGCCGCGCCTTCAGCGCGGGGTCCGCAAGTCGCCGGGTCTCCTCGGAGCGGACCTCGTCGATCACCCGCCGGACTTCATCCATCCCGGAATCGCCTCTGCCGCGGAAGAGGGCCAAGGCCGCGGTGGGATCGCTCTGGTAGAGCTCGATCGTCCTGCGGATCTCTTCCATCCTCGCCGACGCAAGCCGCTCGAGCTCGGACAAACGCTGCTGCATGGCATCCACGGCCCCCACCCTCATGATCTCGCTCAGGCTGGTGGAGAGGGACTCCTCGGCCTGCTGCATGGGCTCGAGGAAGGCGCCATCTCCGGTGAGCAGGAACCCGCGCTGCGCGCTCTCGGCGTCGGCGAGCGCCGCGCGCACGCGCGCCAAGGCGTCCTGCGATTGACGAGTGTGGATGATCACCGGGCGAGCGGAGTTGATCCCCCTGAGCGTGATTAGATTGACCAGGATCAGGGCGAGCAGCGTCGAGGCCGCGAGGATGGCGGCGAGCGGACTCCAGCGAAGCGGTAGCAAGGCGTGCTGCAGCACCGGTGCCCCTCTCTCGCCGCCATGCGGCGCGCTTCGGCTTCTGCGCCACGATGAGACACGGATCCGGCTCGTTCCGTTAGCCCGGGAAATGAAACGAAATTCTTCTCTTACGGTTTCGTCGCCCACACTGCGACGGAAGTCTCAACCGGCGCTGTCGGACCGGCCGACCGACCCCTCTGGTGCCGGACCGGCGAACGCCGCATACTGGCGCCTACTTCCAGATGGCCTGAGGGCCCACATCGAGGTGCGCCATGAGGGGGAAGACGTTCCTGTTCGCGTCTTTGGCGTTGTCGGTCGCCGTACCGTCCCGGGGCTTCGCGCAAGGCAAGATCCGCGTCGCCGTCTGGGAATTCGAGAACCACGCCGGAACCAGCTACTGGTACTCGAATCAGCTCGGTCCCGCGGCCCGCAACCAGATCGACAACGAGTTCTCGGAAAACAAGCTGCTCTCCTCGAAGTTCAGCGTGGTCGAGCGCGACAAGCTCAATCTCGTGCTCAAGGAGCAGGGGCTCGCCACCGCGGGCGCGGTCGACCCAGCGACGGCGGCGAAAGTCGGAAGGATCCTGGGGGTCAAGTACGTGGTGCTGGGAGGGATCGACAAGTTCAACGTCGACGTCACCAAGGCCGCCGTGGGCCCCTTCAACGTCGGCGGGCACATGGTCCAATCGTTCGCCACCATCAGCTTGCGCTTCGTCGACACGACGACCGCGGAGCGCGTGCTGTCGGTAGCGGCCGACGGGGACGTGAAGTCGGGTGGCGGCTTCCTCAAAGGCGCCAGCCTCAGCCGGGACACGGAGTGGGGCATCGCCAGCGAGACGATCCAGAAGGCTTCCAAGGCGGTCGTCGAGAAGCTGGCCGGCGGCGACTACCTGGAGCGGGTGCTGGCGGCGGCGACGCCTGCGGGAGGCTTGGAGGGCAAGATCATCAAGGTCGACGGGACGCGGGCGTGGATCAATCTCGGATCGCTGGCGGGCATCAAGGTGGGCGACAAGTTCAACGTCTTCAACGTGGGCGACGCGCTCATCGATCCGGATACGGGCGCGAAGCTCGGCGCGGACGAGAAGCAGACCGGCAACGGCGCGGTGGTCGAGGTCCAGGGCAAGTTCGCGGTGATCAACTTTACCGGGGCGGCGAAGCCGAAGGACACGATCAGGAAGCAGTAACGTCAACTTCAACGTCGAGTTACGTCGACGTTGACGTTGACGTGAACGGCGACGGCGACGTGGCCGTGGACGACCGCCCTAACGTTGCTTGCTCAGGAACCCCTGCAGCTTGTCCGAGATCTCGCCGGCGAGGACCCGCGCCTTCTCCGCCACCCGCTCGCTTCCGAAGCTCGGGTCGTAGCTCACCGTCGTGGGCGGCGGCATCGACACCGCCTCGCTGGTCCGCGTCGCCTCGGCGCTGAGCGCGATCGAGTACGTCCGCACCGCGAACGTCGTCTCGAACTGCGGCGTCACACGTCCTTCCACTCCAGCGACGCGGGCTCTGATCCCGATGTCCGCCCGCGAGGCGTTACGCACGCTGGTGAAGCGCGCCTTCTCCAGCTCGTCGTCGACGGCCGTCCGCAACGCCGAGCAGACTTCCTCCGCCCCGGTGCACTGGAAGAACACTGCTGGCTTCTCCGGCACCGCCGCGGCCACCTTGGTCTGCTGCTCGGGCTTGCCGGTCGTGCGCTCCCTCGGCGGCGTCCGCTGCCGGCGAGGCGGTGGAGCGGGCGGCGCAGGCGTTTCGGAGCCGGGGGCGCGCGGAGGAGCCTCCGCACGCTCCTCGTTCGACGGCGGAGTGGACGGGGGCGGAGGCGATGGCGGCCGCTCCGGTTCGCCTCCACCGCCCTGCATTGGACCCGGCGCCGGGGGCACCGGGCGAGCCTCTTTCGGTTGCGGGGTCTCGCCCCCCCGGAACCACACGAACGCGAAGGCGCCGATCGCGATCGCTAGCGCGGCGCCGACGACGGCGAGAACCGCGGTATTTGCGCGCCGCGGCTGAGGTGCTGGAACCAAGCGCGTTCCGGTCCGCGACTCCGTCCCGCCCCGAGCCGGCACTGCGGGCAGCGTCCGCGTGCGAGGCTGCGTCACACCGCGCGCCGGCGTTGCCGCAGGATCGGTGCGGCGCGCGCCGGGCGTCGACCGCGCTGGAGAAGGCTGTCCCTCGCCAGTCAGTGGCGACCCGGCGCTGATGCCCAGCTCCTCCATGCATCCGCGCAGCGCCTCGTGCAGCTCGGACATGGACTGGTAACGATCGTCCGGGTTCTTCTCCAGC
>Ga0070697_100001899_pt1 | contig 15978 bp, 17 predicted proteins | sample KBSK1501metaG_FD_65475 | JGI IMG/M metagenome (GOLD analysis project Ga0070697, IMG submission 65475) | Corn, switchgrass and miscanthus rhizosphere microbial communities from Kellogg Biological Station, Michigan, USA - KBS K1-50-1 metaG | ecosystem: Host-associated > Plants > Roots >...
GTCGAACTTCTTGAAACGCGTGTCCGAAACGACGAGGTAAAGTTTGTCGTACTGTTCGAGGCGGCCGACCGCGACCAAAACATTCGACGCCGAGAGTGCGCTGGCGACTTCGGCCAGTGTCATCTTGAACGATTGCAATTTGTCAGGATCGACAGTCACCCGGTATTCTTCGACGCGACCGCCTTGAACGCCGACGCGGGCGACGCCTTGAACGGTGGAAAGCGCGGGGCGCAATGTGTACAGCGCCAGATCGCGCAGCTCGACCAGCGAATGCGAATCGGAAGTGAGGCTGTAGGCGATCACCGGGAACACCGTCGGATCCATGCGCTCAACTTCGAATGAAGAGCCGGCCGGAAGAGTCGGCAGAATCTTATTCACTTGCGACTGGCATTGGAGCATGGCGGCCACCATGTCTTCGCCCCAATCAAAATTAACGGAAATTTCTGCTGTGCCGCGGCTGGTTGTCGATCTTATGCTGCGCACGCCCGGAATAGCGCGCACCGCTTCCTCGACCGGCGTCGTAACTTCAACGGTCATCCGCTCGGCCGGCCGGTCGCCGGCATCGAGCGTAATGCGGATGCGCGGAAAACTAACTCGCGGGAAAAGCGCAACCGGCAAGAAAAAACTGACTACTGCGCCAGCCAGCGCAAGCGCACCGAGCAAAAATAAAATGGAACGCGCATGGCCGTGCGCCCACGCACTGAAGCTCATTTTTTGATTTCCACGGCCATGCCGTCTTCCAGCTCGTAATTGCCCACAGTCACGACCAAATCACCGGGGTGAAGATCGTCCGCGACGACCTGCATTTCCTTCGGATTTTCCGCACCGATCTTCACCGTGTGCGTGACCGCCCTATTATTTGCGACCGTGAACACTTTGAATTCACGAGATTCGTTAGGCAAAACGGCGGATCGCGGCACAACGAGAGCGTCTTTCTCAGTCCGCTGGATCTCGCCGCGCACGTATTGGTCCAGCAACAGTTTTGTTCCCTTCGGTAGCGCCACATAAACATCGACCAGCCGCGTGGTCGGATCGATCCGGCGCGTTACGAGACGAATAGATCCGTCCACCTGGGCCGCCGTTGGATCGTTCACCGGAAAAATCGTGATGGACGCGCCTTGTTGGGCCGCCGAAAGATCTTCCGGTTCGACGCCGAGTTTCACTTCGATTTCGTTTTCAGCAACAATCTCAACTAGCGGCCCGCCGGGCGGAACAATCTGCCCGTCTTGCGCGTCCACTTTGGCAATCACGCCCGAGATGTCGGAGTGAATCCGGTTGTCCCCTCCGGCGCCGGCGCGTTGCAAAGCAGTGAGCTGCGCCTCCGAGTCGCGCGCGGTTTTTTCCGCTGCGCTCAAATCCTGATTCGTGGCGAGTTTCAAATTAAAACGCTCTTGCGTTTGTTTGAGTTCTTTCCGGGCAGCGTCCGCCGCATTCTTGGCTTGCTGGAATTGGACTTGCGCCCCTGGGCTCAGCTCGACCTCGATCAGCGGATCGTTCTCCTGCACGAATTGGCCCGGCGCGACCAGGATGTGTCGCACGCGCGTTTCAAAGGCGATTGAAACGGAATGAGTCTTGCCGGGCTGCGCGACTACGCTTCCGTAAACGATCACTTTTTCGGTGATTGTTTTTCTTTCCAACTTCGCAATCTGCACGCGCACGATGGGGCCAGCCGTCTTTTCCTCTTTCCCGATACCGAACCGTTGTTGCATCCAAACGACCCCAACGACGATCAAGACGAGCACGATCGCGCCGATGATGATTCGTTTTTTCATTTCGTCTTCAGTGCTGAATTTATTGGGAGATAACGACCAGAAGCGATCTCCAATGCAGTGTGCGCTTCGAGCAATTGCTCCTGGAGTTTGATCAGCTGAATTCGTTTTTGCAGCAAGTTGCTGCGCGCGGTGTAATAACTGAGCACGTCGGCGTTGCCCTGCTCGATCGCGGTTTGCGCGGAATCAACGAGCTTTTCGAGCAGCGGCAGCGCTTCTTCCGCGGCGGCCAGTTGTCGATCCAGCGAACGAATATCCGCAATCGCCGCGGCGACATCGGAACGCGCTTCGAAAACGCGCTGATGATATTCGTCGAGCAATCTCTGGCGCGTCGCGCGTTCCGTTGCGATCACGCCCTGGTTGCGATCGAAGATTGGCACATCGATCGCGACATTGAAACCGCTACTCTGTACATTGGTATTGTCCTTGGCGCGGACAAACGCCAGCGACATCCTCGGAAATTGCGCGAGGATGGCGGCTCGTACAGTTGCATCCTGGCTTTCATAACCCTGGCGCAATCCGAGAAGATCCAGCCGGCGCGACTCAACATGGTTAAGTAAATCGCGCTGGCTTGGAGGCTCGACACATGTCGGCAAAGTTAGCCCGGCGCGCAAACGAACATTGTTTTCCGGTTCCACTCCCAAAATTTTGTTCAAGCCAAGACGCTGTTTCTCGAATTCTTGCTCGAGGGCAAGCATGGTGGCACGCGAATCCTGGCTCGCCGATTCGACAGCCGCCAATTCGAGCACCGTCTTCTCGTGCGCGTTGACCGCTTCGCGCATCGCGTCGGTGCTCCCCTGCAATCCGTTGGTGGCTTCGCGCGCACGCACAACCTGCGCATCCAATGCGAGGACGCGATAAACCGCAGTGCGCGCATTGACCGCGATTTGCCATTCCTGCCAGGCGACATCCAAATCGACCGAGCGGAAATTTTTTCGAGCGGCGGTTTGCTTCGGCAAAAACGGAACGAGCGCACTGAACTCCCAGCCCGCGCTAAAGTTGTACGCGGTGACCGCACCTGCTGTGTTGCCCCCTGTGACGAAGTCGCGTGCGTAGGAAACGACCGGGTTCGGCAAAATTCCCGCCTGAATCAATTGCGCGGCCGCAAGTCCACGCCGGTCACGAATCGCGCGTAACGCCGGATTCGCATAAACGGCGATTGTGGCTGCTTCATCAGGACCAATGCCGCTGCGAAGATCGACAACTTGCGATTTCAGGGTGGGATCGTCAAAGCGCGAGGCTGGAATGCGCAGAACGTCCGACGGCGCCTGTTCAATCGGCCGCTCCGCGAGCGATGAGCGCGTTGCGCAGGCCACGAGGGCAAAGCAAACCATCGCAACGCAACTTGTTCTTTGGCAGCGCACTCGGCTTGATGATACGACGCGATCAGCCGTCGTCGAGGACGCCTGCCTCCCATAACAGCGAATGATGGCAGCGCGTTTTCCATGCCCGCGATCAATGGAATGAGATGAAGAAAAGCCATAGCTTGTTGCGGCAAGGCCTGGCAATCGGTTGCTCGTTGGTGGGGTTCCCTCTTGCGTTCCCGCAAAACCAGACGATACTAGCACCCGTTATTGGATTAGTTCTGTTCTGTTCGTTGCGTGGTAGATCGTCAGTTGAGTTTTCTCAGTGGTGATTTGAAACCCGATTCCCGGGAACGGCTCTGTGGCTGGCAGTTTTTTCCAAAATCAAATCACAATGAAACTATATGTAGGAAATCTCTCCTTTGAGACTACCGAAAATGATCTTCAGGATCTTTTCGAACAACACGGCAAAGTCAGCGAAGTCGCGCTGATGATGGACCGCATGACCGGCAAATCGCGCGGTTTTGCGTTCGTCACCATGAACGACAACGCTGAAGCTGGCGCGGCCATGACGGCGCTCAACGGCAAGGAACTTGCCGGGCGCACACTCACGGTTAACGAAGCGCGCGCACGCGAAGAGCGTCCGCGTCCATCTGGCAACCGTCAGTACGCCGGCCGCCGGTAAGTAATTTGATCGCGCTGAGCCGGCCCGGAAGCTTTCGGGGCCGGCTCGCCCGGTCGAACATCATGGACCCGAAAAAAGCGATTGAACTGGAAGGAATAATCATGTCGGTTCTTCCCGGCACGATGTTCCGGGTCGCGCTCGCCAACGAACACTTGGTTCTCGCGCATATTTCTGGTAAGATGCGCAAACGCTTTATTCGCCTTACTATTGGCGATCGCGTCAAACTGCACATGTCACCCTACGATATCGATAAAGCGCGCATCGTTTATCGGCTCGGCTAACGAATCTTTACTTATGCACTTTTTTGCCCGACCCACCGCCCCGAAAGCAAAGGGACCCGTTATTAAACGTTTGCTCATCCGTTGCCCTTCGACCGCGAAACTGACGCCGAGTGGCCAAACCATCCGAGAAGAACTGTGGGCCGCCGCAAAAATTAAGAGCAGCAAGTTCAGCTGCCCACACTGCCGCCAAGTCCACACCTGGACAAAAAAAGACGTCGTCCTCGCGCGCTAGAATCGACGACATAGTTCGGGATGCCGAAATCGCCAACGCGATTTCTCCGGTACTGCGCAGAACTTCATCTTACTGAGCGCCGACGACGGTTTCTCCTCAACCTTCGTCCAAATCCCACTCCGGCACCGGTGTTTTGTCCGCTGGTAGCGCGACACCGTCAACTTCTCCGACGGATTCCACGAGACTGAGGCCCTAATTAGCTGGAATCGATTGTATCGGCGCTTGTATCAAGCGCCGAACCAAAAGGATAGGCACTTGTCACAGGCCGTCTACAAATTGCGAGTTCACGCAATTGTTACTTCGCCGCCATACGCCTGTAACAATCGATCGCCATTTTCGCGGCGAAACAACAACAACCGCGGCGCATTGCCGCATAAAATAAGGAGAAATGATGTTCGTGAAAAAATTAATGTTCGCTGCTGTCGCCTTCTGTTTTGTGTTTGGTGGAATCGCGGCTCGGGCGCAAGACGCAGGTGCTCTGCTCGACCTGCTGGTAAAGAAAAAGCTCATCACCGACCAGGAAGCTGAAGAAGTGCGCGGCGAGCTGGTAAAGGAGTCAGCTGAGACATCCGCTGGGAAATGGAAGCTCTCGTCGCCGATCACTGAGCTTGAGCTCTATGGTGATTTACGCCTTCGTTATCAGTACAACGGGGGGCGAACCGATAACACTCCAGTGCAGCCGCCTGGCGCGGGCGTCGCGGGAACACACGACTGGCAGGAGCGCGAGCGCGAGCGTTATCGTGTCCGTATCGGATTGCGCGGCACGCTGGCCGACGATTGGTTCTTCGGAATCCGTTTGGAAACGAACACGAATAATCGCTCCACGAATGTTACATTTGGGGGCGACAGCAACAACGGGCCGTTTTCGAAAAACGACGACGGTATCAACGTTGGGCAGGCATATCTCGGATATAAAGGTTTCCCCGACTTTACCTTCACCGGAGGCAGAATGCCGAATCCGCTCATAAACACGGCAATGGTGTGGGATCCCGACATCAATCCTGAAGGCCTGGCTGAACAGTGGAAGCACACGTTTAACATCACGTTTGGCGGCGGGGGGGGAGCCGAAGCGGTGCAATCCTACAGCAAGGAGGGCTATAGCAAAGAAGGCAAGGGGGTTGTAACGGCGCAGGCTGCCGGCGAGCCGTTCAAACTAAAGATCGACGTCTTCGCAAATTTCGCGCAGTTCGTTTATGATGATGCGAATCCCGAGAATCCGCTTGGTGCGAGGTCGACGACGACCGGAAACGGTGGAAAGCAGCTAATCCCGACTACGGATGCGTTCCTGTTGGCGTGGCAGGTGGGGGCGAGATTCACCTTTCCGAAAAACATTTATTTCCAAATCGCGCCTACCCTCTACAACTACACTGGCAATGGCGATACGTTTAACATCCACTACCAGGGCGGCGATCCCTTCCTAACCAACGCGAAGTCGCTGGCGCAGAACCAGACCGGCATCAACAGTCTGCTAGTCTTGGATGTACCGGCGGAAATCGGCTGGAAAATCGGCGAGTTGCCGATGCGCATCTTTGGCGATTTCGCGGTCAATTTTAACGCCGACGATCGCGCCAACGCCGCGGGCCACTCTGGCTTCGGCGACCAACGTTACGCGTTTCAAATTGGCGCTGGCATCGGCCAATTGAAGGCGAAGCACGATTGGCAGATCGAAGCCGCTTACCAACTAAGCGAGCAGTACGCGCTCGACCCGAACTTGGTCGATGACGATATTTTCGATGGCCGCCTAAACATGCAGGGCGTCATAGTGAGGGCTGGTTACGCGCTCAGTGATGCCGTGATCTTCAACCTTACCTACAATTATGGATGGCGGTACAACAAGAATCTCGGCACGGGTGGAGGACCTGTTGCTATTGCGATTAACCCACTCCAGGACTATCAATTTTTCGTCGCTGATTTGAACATCAAATTCTGACGAATCGGGAAACTGAGAGATACGTCTTAGATCGATAATCAGTTCTAAACACTTATGAAACTAACACATCTAGCACTGTTAATCGGGCTCGCTTTCGGCATAACCGAAGCCAGAGGCGATCGTCTCGTCATCAAAGGCTCCGATACATTGGGCGCGAAACTGGTTCCGCAACTGGCCGAACAATTCAAAGCGCAACACCCCGGCACTACCTTCGACATAGCAGCCGAAGGATCGACCACCGGCATCGCTGCCATCATCGACGGTACCGCCGAAATCGGCATGTCGAGCCGGCGCGCCAAGACTTCTGAAGTAGGCGCCGCTGCGGCCAAAGGCAAACATATGAAGCCGACGATCGTAGCTTTTGACGGGATCGCGGTGATCGTGAACTCCGCAAACCCGATCAAAGGCCTCACCAAAAAGCAGGTGGAACAAATTTTCACCGGCGATGTGACTGACTGGAGCGCAGTCGGCGGATCGGGCGGCAAGATCTCGATCTATACTCGCAACACTTCATCGGGGACCTACTCCGACTTTAAGGAACTGGCGATGAAGAAGCGCGATTACGCCGGCGGTTCGCAAAAAATGGCGGGTAACGAGCAGATTGCGGCTGAAGTCGGCAAAAATCCGAACGGTGTTGGTTATGTCGGCATGGCTTATACGAAGGCGGGGGGAGTGAAAGTGATGCCGATCGACAGTGTGACGCCGTCGGTCAAAACGGTGCAAGGCCATTCCTATTCTTATTGGCGACCAACGTTTTATTACACGAATGGAGAACCGAGCGGCCTGGCCAAAGAGTTCCTCGATTTTACGATTGGCTCAGGCGGCCAGAAAATCGTAGCCCAAGTTGGATTTGTTCCAATCAAATAAAGACAACGCGGTTAGGTTAGCGGAAGCCCGCCGGGAGAGCGCCTCGGCGGGCTTTTCGCCAAATTATGGCCCAGCCAGAGCGCTGATTTTTTTGAAAGTACGATGCCGACCTTAACCACACCCAGATTTTCCTTCGAACGACCCTTTGGGAGGGGATCAGATTCCGTCCGTCGGGTACGCGCGGCGTGGATTTCGGACGTGCATCTGGGCACGCGTGGCGCGAACGCGGGCGCGCTGCTCGATTTCCTGCGCGAGTACGAATTCGAAACGCTTTATGTGGTGGGCGACTTGATCGACATCTGGCAGTTGCGCCGGGGAATTTACTGGCCGCAACAGCACAACGACGTCGTTCAAAAAATCCTCCGCAAGTCGCGCAAGGGGACGCGCGTCGTTTACATCCCGGGCAATCACGACGATCTGCTCGCCAAATTTTATGGCGCCTATGGTAATATCACCCTGCAGAAGCATGCGATCCATCGTCTGACGGACGGACGCCGGATGCTCATTATCCACGGGCATGAGCTCGACACCGTGGTGCAAAACATAAAGTGGCTCGCGTTCGCTGGCGACATTGGTTACCAGTTCCTGCTCTCGCTCAATCCGGCAATCAATTTCGTGCGCCGCCGGTTCGGCTTCGGTTACTGGTCGCTCAGCGCTTACGCGAAGAAACGAGTCAAGGACGCGGTAAGCTTCATCGGCCGATTCGAGGAAGAGATCGTCCATTACGCCAAGAAATTTTCCGTTGACGCTGTGCTGTGCGGTCACATCCACAGCGCGGCCATCCGGCAATTCGGCGCCGTCACGTATTACAACTGCGGCGATTGGGTGGAGAGCTGCTCGGCACTTGTCGAGGAAATGGACGGCACGGTCCAGATGATTAATTATTTGCCGCGGGTCCAACGGGTGCGAATAGAGTCGCCGCGTAGCGAACTGATAGGCTCCGGTGCATGAAAGCAAAAGTGAAACGCAAACGGGCTCCCCGTCGAAGATCGCGGGAGTCGTCCCCGGTGACCATGCTTGAATCCGAGCTTCACGCGCTACGCCGCGATTTGCGAAAGATTGCTAAAGCATACATCGCCCGTCTCGAAAACGATCTGCTTGTTTGCCTCGCCGCGCTCAGGTCATATGGCCCAATCGAACAGGTCTCTCGCGAAATGCTTCACCAAATCCGCGATCTCACGATCATCGTCCGCAATCGCAAATTGAAACCGGAAAAAGGCCGCCGGAAAGACTTGCGCAAGATCGATTCCCTGATTGTCGATCTGGTCTCAACCATAGGCCAAAAAAACTGAGCTGGGATCACGTGAAAAAGCACGTAATCAGCCTTGCCACCTGGCTTTCGATCACGCTTTCTGGCGCCGGTTCGAGTTACGGTTTGGGTTCGGAAATCATCGTCAGTGTGCCCGATCAAGTACTCGCCATTGTCGATCACGGGCATCTCATCGCGCGTTATTCTATTTCGACTTCCAAGTTTGGAATCGGCGATTCCGCGGGCAGCTACCGCACACCCCTGGGCACTCTGTTTGTTTCCGCGAAATTCGGCGACAACTTGCCTGCGGGGGCAGTAATCAAAAGTAGGGTCCCAACGGGTGAAGTCGTGGCCGCGAACGCCCCGGGCCGGGACGCGATCGTTGCGCGCGTCATCTGGCTGCGCGGGATGGAAGCGCAAAATTGTGGCGCGCGCCATCGTTGTATTTACATCCACGGCACACCTGAGGAACGGCGGATTGGCAAACCGGCCAGCTTCGGGTGCATCCGTATGCGCTCGCGCGACGTGATCGCGCTTTACGATTCGGTGCACATCGGCATGCACGTCATCGTCACGCAAAAACAGATCAGCAATTTCATCCTGGCGGACGAACCGAGCTTGCTCGCAAGGTCGGACTAAGGTGTGAACCTTAACCGAATCGGCCGGTAATATAGTCCTCGGTCTGCCGTTCGCTTGGATTTGTGAAAATTTTTGCGGTCGGCCCAAACTCGATCAGGCGCCCAAGATAAAAGAAACCAGTGTAATCGGAGATGCGGCCGGCCTGTTGCATGTTGTGGGTCACGGTCACAATCGTATACTGGGCTTTGAGTTCGTGGATTAGTTCTTCGATTTTTGCCGTGGCGATGGGATCGAGCGCCGAACAGGGTTCATCCATCAGAATTACTTCGGGTTCCACCGCCAGGGCACGCGCAATGCAAAGCCGTTGCTGCTGGCCGCCGGAGAGGCCAAGGGCATTCGCATCCAGCCGATCCTTCACTTCGTCCCACAGTGCCGCGCCGCGTAAACTTTTCTCGACCGCTTCATCGAGGCGAGACCGCTTCGTAACGCCTGCGATACGCAAGCCGTAGGAAATGTTCTCATAAATCGATTTCGGGAATGGATTCGATTTTTGAAAAACCATTCCGACGCGCCGGCGAAGCTCAACAACGTCCACGTCAACTGCGTTAATATCGACCCCATCGAGGCGAATCGCGCCACGAGTGATGCAGGCACCGTCGATCAGATCGTTCATCCGATTGATGCACCGCAGCAGTGTGGTCTTGCCACAACCAGACGGGCCGATGAATGCGGTGACAGCGCGCGCCGGCATTTCCAGCGTCACGTTGTGAAGCACTTGATTACCTGAGTAAGCGAAATCAAGGTCGCGCACATCGACCATCATGGCGGCTTTTTCGGTTTCGTCCGCGGGTGGATCAATCTGGCGTGGGGATTGTTCTGGCACGGTTTGGGGCATATCGACTAAATTTACCATGATAAGCGGCTCCTTTGTCGCTCTCGCAGCAGGATGGAAGTCAAAGCAATAAGCATGACAAGCACAAGAAAAACGAATGCGGCGCCGTATTGAACGCGTTCGGTGTATTCGTTCTGCGGAATTTTCGAGCTGACCACATAGATGTGATAAGGCAAGGCCATGACGCCTTGGAAGAAGAAGTCAGTCCAGTGGGGCACTTGCCATGGCATTTCATCGCGCATGGCGTAAGCGGCGGTGAACATGATCGGCGCAGTCTCGCCGGCGACACGTGCGATACCGAGAATCGACGAAGTCAAAATCCCGGGCAACGCGTAAGGCAAGACGTTCTTGCGGATTGTTTGCCACTTCGTCGCGCCGAGCGCGAGCGAACCTTCGCGTAATCCTTGCGGCACAGCACGCAACGATTCTTCGCTGGCAGTGATGATCGCCGGTAAGATCATCAGCCCCAGCGTGAACCAGCCCGAAATAAGCGAAACATTCCAGCCAAAGAAAATGACGAAGAGCCCAAAACCGAAAAGGCCGAAAACAATCGAGGGCACCCCGGCCAGGTTTAAAATCGCCACACGGACAAAGCGAAGAAAGCGAGTGTCTCGACTGTACTCGCTCAGATAAATCGCAGCGCTGGTTCCGATGAATAGCGCTACGATCATCGACCCAACGACGAGCAAGGCCGTGCCAACAATACATGGCCATATACCACCGGCGGAGTAGGCAATGCTTGTTGCCTCGACATTTTCTTTGTGCGTCTCCTTCCACTCCCGGAATTCGCGGTCGCTCAGCTCCATTTTCTTCCCATTGTAATCGAAGACGTAAAGCGTCTGCGGCGGTTGCGAGAGAAAGTCGATATTGATGAAAGGCGCGTGACTGGTGAACACCATGCGACCCCCTTTGATCCCGATATCCAGAAAAATATAGGTCGCGCACGCCAGCACGAAATACGTTGCGAGACGAAAAGCCCAAAACATCAACCGTTCCAAGATACGGTTCCGGCGTCGATGGGCGGGGACGGCGATCATTTTAACCAATGCTCATGCGATAGCGAGCCACCAGCTTCTGAGCGCCATAATTGATCCCGAGTGTCAGCACAAAAAGCACGAGGCCCACCATGAAGAGGGCGCGGTAATGAATGCTGCCACGAACGACCTCGCCCATTTCCTGCGCAATGATTCCCGTCATGGTATGGACCGGCTGAAAAAAAGCGCCCAGCCCTTGGGTGAAATCGGGAATGGCAATCCGGTTCCCGGCGCAGAGCAGCACCACCATCGTCTCCCCTATGACGCGGCCCAGACCGAGCAGAATCGCCGAGATTATTCCTGAAAGTGAAGCAGGAACCAGCACACGCACGATTGTTTGCAAGCGGTTGGCCCCCAGCGCATACGACGCTTCCTTGAATCCGCGCGGAACATTGCGAAGCGCATCTTCTGCCAGTGTGAAGATAGTCGGCACCGCCATAAGCGCGAGTAAACAACCAGCGGTGAAAACATTTAGCCGCTCGCTAATTGGAAAAAAAGGGACCCATTTCATGAACGAAGCTTGTGATAAAGCGCGCACTGCCTGTCCCACGACAGCGATCCCAAAAAAGCCGAGGACGACGGACGGAATTGCGGAGATGAATTCTATGTACGGCTTGATCAGGCTTTTTTCTGCCGGCGCCGCGACTTCGCTCACATAAATGGCGCCGGACACTCCCAGCGGAACGGCAATCAACAACGCGACGACAGAGACCATGATGGAGCCGACCAACAATGGAATAATGCCGTACCAATCCTGCCAAAAGCTCGCTGTGATCCAGTCTGATCCGAAAAGAAACGACGTGATCGCGCGATAAGACGGCACCGGTCTATTCGGGTCCCACGTGCGAAGTTTCTGCGTCGCGGCGGGAAGCTCTGCAAGATAGATCCGCGTCTCCATTGTCCACTTCTCGAATGCTTGACGCGATTTATCGCTGACAAACGGTGGCGGCACAGCAATGAGATTCTCGATCTTTGCTTTCATCGAATCGCCGATCTGCGCGAACTTGTCGCCCGCCGAACGGAGCGCGGCCATTCCTGCAACGGGGTTGACCGCCGGCGCCGCAGGCCCGGCGTCGTCTGGCGACTCATTATCGATGACGGAACTGGCAGATTCGTTGCTGGCGCGGGTGAACGCATCCCGTAATGCAAGCGCTTGATCATTCGCGTCCGACACGAGGGCGTTTAACTCGTCGCCAGTGTCGCTGAATCCGCTTGCAAATTGGTCGAACTTTTCGAGCGTGGCCGAGTTCGCGTGCGCGCGCACTTCTCGGAGCCGAATGTCGCTGAGCTGACGCGAAAGAGCAGCGTGCCGCTGGCCCTGTGCACGCATGATGTCGACGTATTCGAGGCCGGCGCGGCGATAGAGACGAATGCCGTCCAGGTTTTGCTCAAAGAAGCCGGAGCCTTCGCGAAACAGGAAAATCGTGATCAGGGCAAGGACAACGACGGCGACAAGTGCGTTGCTGCCAAAAAATGTCTTAATCGCTTGGTCCGGCGTAAGCCGATGACGTCGAGCAAGTCTTCTTCCGGGAACGAGAGAAGGCGTGGGCGCGACAACTTCCACATGGACGAGGATGCGGAACATGCTTCCAGCCGACAACGGAATTAATGTTACGTTTGGGTGACATTGCGCTTTAAGGGTCAGGCAACAGCCGAGAGGCCAATGGCCACGTCACGCGGCGATGGTTAAATGAGAAAAACGCGTCTCGGCAGTATCTCTGCGACTCGGGGGACCAAGTCGCCCGAGGAGTTGAATGAGAAAACTCCGAAGTCTGGCAGCAGGAAGTCTTCGCGAGGAGAGCATTTGACATTCAAGCTAGCAGATCAGCGACTGAAAAAGTAACAGAAGGCCGAAGTGAAGTTTCGTTATTGTCGTGCAGGCTTGGACCTGAAAAATGGGGGATCGCGTCTAAACTCCGAAAGGGTAGTCCGCGCTCTCCCATAAGAGGCAGTTAGAAACCTGTCGAACGTCAAGCTCGCGCACAGACAAGGATTTAGGATTATTACTGCATGAATATATTAGTTCGGGCGGTCACTGCTTTCGTTTTGCTGACGATCACGCTCTCAGTTTCCGCGACTTCTTGGCACGACGATTCACGTTATGTCGCACTCGGGCCGCGCACCGGCTATTACATCGTGCGCCCCGGCTCATCGTTGAGTGATCAACTCGGCATTGGCAGCGCTCCCACGGCTGATACCGCCGATCCTTTCCGTCACGGATATGGAGCTGATGCGCTTGCCTTCCGCTTTAACGGCGCCGGCATCTTATCGGCGCCGCCCGCTTACATCGTGCAAGCGACACCGAACGAATTTTACACTCGGCGGCTCGGTTCGTTCATTCGCGGGCAGAGCAGGTTGCCGGCCGCGAAAGCATTTTTTGGCCAACCCCAGAGCATCGAGCGCCGGCCGGACGGTTTCATCGCTTATTACGCGATCCAGGTTTACAACCCGTTTGAAAATCTCGGTGGAGGAAGGAGATGAGCTCGCGAATCGTAATTTGATCTCCGAGCAGATGATCAAGGCAGCCACTGGACGATCACACGTCTCGTCCTAGATTCATAGAATGCGAGTCGCGATTTTGCTGACGACCCTTCTGACGACAAGCGCTTCGGCGATTGCGGGCGCGATCAGCGTCACCAGCCCCGATCACGCGCAGACGTTCGCTTACGGCGAAATGATTTGGCGCCAGCTCTACCTCGAGCGCGCGGGCGGCGAACTGGCAGCACGGATCACGTTCAGTAATTTGCCTTATGCCAACAGCGACGAACCGCGCAGGGACGAACCGTTCGACTTTCGCTTTCCAGGTGTCCGATTCGATTCCATGCGACGCGCATTCTTTGCAAGTGGCCGGCGCGGTAAACCGATCCCGGTCGCGCGGTTCCGGAGCGATCCGGCCTGTGGCTGGATTGATTTGGCGCCGGGCGCGAAAATCTATTTGCTCAAAGAGAGCGGTCGCGTCACGGCCATTTTGACCGCATCCGATTACCCGCGCAGGGGAATGCGTTGGATCGAGATGGACGACAATTTTTCGCTCCAGAATCTTTTGGTTGCGCTGTTCGGAGGGCTCCGTGCGCGGCCCGACAGCTGAAACTGGCCTGGGATCTCGGCCTAGGCGGGAGAGGGGCATATTCCCGCAAGTGAAGAATCGGATTCTCCGCTTTCGGTCTGATCGCATGCTTGCTCGTGTCAGCGCTCTCGCTGGTGGTGTTTCTAGTGGTGCTGGCGCGCGCAGCAGGAGCGCGCTCGTAGGAGAATTTAGGGACGGATCTAGAACAGACGTTGCCTACTCCCCCGGCACTTTTTCGGATCGCCGCATAACAGTTGGATCGTCCGGCGGAGTCTGGTCGACTGATCTATAAACGGTCCTCCCCGGTTTCTGTTGAAACTCTTCCCCGGCGCCCGGGCCGAAGAGGCTGCACGCCGAGAGCAAGAGACAGCCTGCGATCGCCAAGGCAACAACAATTCGATTCACTCGCTAAGCGTGAGCGTCGCTCGAAATTGTTGCAAGGAGATGATTCTGTAAGCCCGTGACATGTTCGTCACGCAATCTTTACGATTCGTTACATGACGCGTCGGTCGCGCCGGTTTATCGGACGCTCACCTATGAGCGTAATCACAGTGAAACGAACCGTGATCAAACGAACGCCGTACCGGCGGTCACTGGCTCTGAGATCATTCCGCGGATTAACCCGAAGTTATTTTGCGAGCGAAAAGAGTTGGGAATTTGCCGTTGAGGCGCTGCTCTTTGCCATCATCGCCGCGATTTCGGCCTGGCCGATCTTCTCCGCCGCCGATGCGCTGAACCAATTTCTCTAGCGCACGGTGAGTTGAGCGCGTGCTGTAGCCGGTATCTGGGGGCCAGCAGGTAATCGGGGTTATCGACCCCCGGCTACAGGCAGCGACTCCCGGCCACGACCATTATTCGCCAACGCGAAAATCTCGACCGCGAGAGATATCGCCGTTAGCATCCGGACCTTGCACCAATGAAGACGGGAATTCCAAATAGCCGCGAAATCGAGCGCAAGTTTTTGCTGAAAGAGTTCCCAGAGAGGCTGAGGCAAGCGCGACGCTGTGTCATTGCCCAAGGCTATTTGGCCGCGGAACCGGGAGGCAGGCATGTGCGCCTCCGCAAAAAAGGAAAAACCGCGTCACTGACTTTCAAGGTGGGCCGCGGCGCACACCGCGAAGAACGCGAGATCAAGCTCAGCCCGAAACAGTTCGCCGCGCTCTGGCCAGCGACAGTTGGAAGAAGGCTGTACAAGCTGCGCTACGAGATGCCTTGGAAAAATTTTCTGATCGAGATCGATATTTATCGCCGCAAACATAAAGGTTTGGTTGTGGCAGAAGTGGAATTTCCGAGCCGAACTGCATGCCGCAAATTTAAGGCACCGGCGTGGTTTGGCCGGGAAGTCACTGGCAACAAGCGTTACAGCAACGTCCGGCTGGCCACCGAATAAGCAGAGACATGGGCTATTGCTTGAAATTGCACGAGCCGCTCTCGAAGGGCCTAAAGCGAATCTTCCGAGAAGAGATTGAGGCCGCTGTGCGATTGTGCCGGCATCCGGCAAGACAGCGCGGTGCGACCGTACATGAGGTTCGCAAGCACCTTAAAAAACTGCGCGCCGCGCTGCGCCTGACAAAGACCGAGGTGGGAAAAAATCGGTGGGAGAGTGAGGATCTTTTCTTGCGTGAAATCGGACGGCTCGTTTCCGATTTGCGTGATGCCCATGTGAGATACCAAACGCTGATTCAATTGCGCGACGACGCAGACCAGCAATTCCCACGGATCGAAGAATTGTTGTCGATGGAACAGGAAAGTTTTTCAGCAGCGTTTGCCGGCTGGCAAAAGCGAGCGATCCCGAAACTGGAACGCGCTGGGGAACGCCTGTCCATGTGGCCTCTGTCCGAGATCACCTGGAAGCAAATTTGTGGCGTCGTCGCGAAGGTTTACAGACGCGGACAAAACAGACTGGCCAAAGCACTCAAGAAACGCGATCCGGAAAGTTTTCATGTTTGGCGGATGAGCGTTAAAGAGCTGTGGTATCAATTGCGCATTTTGCGGCCGCTTAATCGGCTGGTTCTCGAGGAAATTGCCAGTGACGCAAAGACGCTGGGCGAACTGCTCGGAAGTGCCCACGATTTTGCATTCCTTCTCG
>Ga0070697_100001900_pt1 | contig 15974 bp, 8 predicted proteins | sample KBSK1501metaG_FD_65475 | JGI IMG/M metagenome (GOLD analysis project Ga0070697, IMG submission 65475) | Corn, switchgrass and miscanthus rhizosphere microbial communities from Kellogg Biological Station, Michigan, USA - KBS K1-50-1 metaG | ecosystem: Host-associated > Plants > Roots >...
GAGCGATTTGATCAGCTGGTTACTTCCCGCCCAAAAAATTCTCCCGCACGTAACGCACGGTATCGTTTAGGGTGTCGCCCGGATCGCGAGGTGTGAAGCCGAGTTCGCGACGTGCTTTGTTGTGATTGAAGTACCAGAAGTATTCAGCCATCTCGATCGTATCGGCTTCGACTGGCGATGCCATGTTCCATTGCCGGAACATTGAATCGATGACACGCGCGCCAGTCACGGCAAATTTTGAAGGCAATGCCAGGCGTGGTGAAGCCACTTTCGTCAACCGCTCGAGCCGATCGAAGAACTTAACAAACGTCCAGTTGACCGCGCCCAGCAAATAGCGCTGACCGTTACGGCCCTTCTGCATTGCTGCACGGAAGGCCTGCGCCGTATCGCGCACATCCACGAAGTTTAGTCCGCCGTTGGGCACGGCGGTTATCTTCCGGGCCATGAAGTCGAGAATAACCTTCGTTGAACTCAAACGATCATCTCCCGGGCCGAGCAGCAAACTCGGATTCATGATGACGAGCCGCAGCCCTTTCCCATTGAATCGTTCGAGGGCGGCCATCTCCTGATACGCTTTGCTCGCGTAATACGGCCAGCGGGCGATAATGTCGAGCGGTGGCGAATAGGTTTCGTCCGGAGTTACGTCACCTTTTTCAGTGACCGCAATCGTCCCGCTGCTCGATGCCAGGACAATGGTTTTCACACCGGCACTCTTAGCCGAATCGCAAAGCAGACGTGTACCATCGACGTGCAGTTTATACATTTGGCGCGCGTCATCCTTTTCGCGCGAAACTTTGCCGGCCAGATGATAGATTTCGGTTACTCCTTCGACTGCCCGCGCCACATCATCGGCATTGGTGACGGAACCTTCAAGGGTATCTACACCCAGGTGGGTCAACCATTCCGGAATTGAAGTTGCAATCACCCGAATGTCTCTGGCGCCTGATTCGATAAGCTGGTGGACGAGATGCGAGCCAAGAAAGCCGGTGCCGCCGGTGATCAGAGTTGTGGCCGGAACTTTCTTGACGATAGCCGCGCGGCGCTTCGTGCTTTTCCTGGGCACGATTTGAGCGGTGCGCTTCTTTGGAGTCTTCGGCATTAATCCACAGATTTCGCAGATTTCACAGATTTAGAAAAAACAAAACGGCGATGCTCTAGACTTCGAGTTCCGAAATTGAGCAACAGCCCAATTTCATAACCCGTGGCCTTGAGATAGTTGATTTACCTGGGATTCCTCGGTTCCGCTCATTCGCGCGAGCGCTTTTAGCTCGACGACGACCGACTCAAAGCAAATGGAGTCGGCACAGTAACTAGTTCCCAGTAGCTGGCCCTTGTAATGTATGGGTAATCGAACCTCTCGACGGAACGGAACACTTCTTTTTGTGAATTCGATTGCCAACGATTCCTGGTAGACCGGTTCGAGAAAACCGCAACCAAGCTGTTTATGAACCTCCATAGCAGCCCCAATGATTGCATACGTTCGCGGATCAGTTTCAGTGAGAGTGTTCAAGATCATCAGTTTAAAATGTCTATCTGTGTAATCTGCGGATAGTCATGCTTCCGCCATCGCGTATTCCTCATCACTCGCTTCGATTCTCGACTTGCCGCTGCGTCGTTCCGCTTTCCACTGTTCGTGTACGGCCTGCGGCTCGAAACGCTCGCTTGTGCGGTCGCGCAAGTTCACGATGTCGTGGCGGGCGCGAGCGGCAATCAAACGGTAAGCCTCGGCTCGCGACATGCCACGCGTCATTTCCTCGAGTGCTTCGATTGGAATGAAGCGGCCAACCCGAGCGCTAACGTCGCGACCCTTCAAGATCGTTGAGCCTTTGGGAAACGCTTCATACGTTCCTTCCAAATAAACGGGCAGGATGCCGACACGAGAAGCCAGCGCGAGATAGCCGATGACCGGTTTGAAATCGGCCATCTGCCCGCTCATAGAGCGTGTGCCTTCCGGAAAGATCAAGGCGTTATAGCCTCGGTCAAGAAACGATCGCGCGTGGCGTAACGACTGACGCAACGAGCCAGTGCGTTCCATCGGCACGAGGTTGGTGAAGTTTTCCATGTACGCGCGTTTGTATTTCGTGTCGAAGAAATAATCGGCAGCCGCGAGGGCTACCAGATCGTTTCCGGCTTCAGCCAATGCCATCTTTACCAAACCCATGTCGAGATGCGATGCATGATTCGCTGCGACTATGAAATTCGTGTGATACGGAATATTAGTTTGGCCTTCATACTTCGTACGCAGCAGGCGCTCATAAAGTGCACGTTGCGCCAGCTCAACCGTCTTGTTGCCGACAACGCGCAGGAATTCAGGAATGCGAATCTCGTCGTCCTGCTTTTCAGATTCCAGCCGTAGGCGCGCAGATTCGCGTCGCTGGCTCTGCGCCGCGTGGGGACTGACGACTGTCAGAAGTTCTCGCACGTCCTGAACTTCATTTAGCCGCTCCGGAGCCGTCAGAGACCCGCCCGCGTTTTCGATCGCGGTGGCCAATTCCACGAACATCAAGCTATCGAACCCGAGATCTGCGAGCCGCGAATTGATTGAAACTTCATCAAGAGAACGGTTAGATACGGATGCGACAATATCCACTAACCATTGCGCATCGGCCGGTCGTTCAACTTCGGCCGCGGTTACCTGCCAACCGCGGGCTTTATCTTCAAGGGTCTGCATCATGTTCACAACTTCGCGGCGTTTGACTTTGCGGGTCGCGGTACGCGGCAGCTCTTCGTCAGTAAAATGCAAAACCTTCACTCGTTTGTAGTAGGGAAGTTTTGCCGAGACGTCGCGGAAGTGCTCTTCGATTTTGCGTCGTAATTCAGCACGAGAAAGCGCGATGTCGTACTCTTCATCGGGCACGACCATGCAAGCTACTTTTTCGCCCATGCCATCGGGCAGACCGATTACGCTCAACTCTTTGATGTATGGCGAGTCCTGATAGACCTCTTCGACTTCATCGGGATAAACGTTCTTACCGTTGGTATCGACGATAATGTCTTTTGATCGCCCCACGAGGTAAAGATTACCTTCGTCATCCAGTCGACCGAGGTCGCCTGTGTAGAGCCAGCGATCGACAAGCGTTTGACGCGTGGCTTCTTCGTTGCCGAAATAACCAAGCATGACGTTTGGTCCACGTGCGATCACTTCGCCAACGCCGCCCGCATCCGGATCTGCGATGCGAACCTCGACGCCCGGCAAAGACCTACCCACCGTTCCCGCCAGCATACGATTCTCCGGCCGCGTAACGGTTAATACCGGCGAAGCCTCCGTCAATCCATAGCCCTCAAGAATCGTGAATCCGATGCCCTGGAAGTCCTGCTGCACCTTTTCGTTCAGGGCCGAGCCGCCGCTGATGAAATAACGAATACGCCCTCCCATGCCTTCGTGAATCGGATAAAAAAGCAGTTGCCCGAGATTTAGCGGCGTCTTGTCGCGTAGCCACGCGTTGAATTTCATCATCAGGTCCGCCGTTTCCCCGACCCACTTACCACGCTCATGCAAGCGGTTATGAATCCGCCGGTGCAGCAGTTCCCAAAGCGCCGGAACGCCGACCATGCCGGTGACGTGGCCGTTCTTGATCGCTTTCGCCAGATTTTCACTCGTCAGTTCATCGAGGTAAGTGATCTGAGCGCCGCGACTCAGCGGCGTAAGAAAACCGGTCGAGAATTCAAAAGTATGATGCAAAGGCAAAACTGACAGCACGCCATCGCTGGTATCCATGTCAAAGACAGACGAAAGCATCGAGACCATGCTGGTGAGATTGCGATGCGACAGCATGACGCCTTTTGGTCGGCCGGTAGTGCCCGAGGTGAAGATGAGCGAAGCCACGGATTGCGCGGTTACGCGTTCTGGCAAAAGCGCGATGCGCTCGTCCTCGGTCTGTTCATCCGGCAATTCAAACACTTCATCGAATGTCCAAATCTTGACGCTTTTCAATCCTGCGGCTGTCAAACGAGCTGGTAATTCATCGCGTTCTCGCTGAAGCCTTGCGCTGATCACGATCCCCGAAGCTTCGCCGGCCCGCGCGAAATTCACGACTTCGTCGGTCGTGCTTTCCGGATCGACAGGAATGCAAGTCGCACCGGCTTTCAGTACGCCAAAATAAGTCATGCCCCATTCCGGCGCATTGTGGCTGAAGAGCAGAACCCGATCGCCCGACTTTATTTGGTGAGCTGCGAAAAATGACGCGGCGCGAGTCGCCAGCTCACGCAAATCCGCATATGTGTATTGCTCTTTTCGGCCCTCCCGTTCGATGCGCATCGCAACGCGCGGCGCGTGGCGTTTGGTTGTTGTCTCGAAAAGTTCGAGCAGGTCTCGATAGGTGTAAACGCGCTTTGGTTGCACGCGCATATCTTCTTCTAGTGTCGGCAGCACCCATTTCTTCAGTCCCGGCATGTGGATGTTCATCCAATAGTCATACCAATCGAAGGTTTCGGGATTCCAGGTGAGAAGTGGTTGTTCATCTTCGCGAATTCGTTCGAACAACGCGCGCACATTGTCCGAGCGAAAAACGTAAGCGTTATCAACCGTGAAGGGAAGAAACATTTCAAAGGCTTCCTTCGCGTCGCGCGTCTGCTCTTCGACGCGATCAACGGTTTCCTTCATGCGATTGATAACGCCTTCGTATTTTCCACCACCCCAACGTGGCTTTGCCTTGTCGAGAAATGAAGATACTTTCTTCGCTGCATTGTTCATCATTGGAAGGGAAGTCGATTCGAAGCGCTCAGGCGAAACGCGGAACGGCTCGATGCGCGCGGAGATTTCATGGAATAGTCGCAGCCCGTCCTTTTTTTCAAGCTCCTGCTGGCGCCGAAACAATCCGACCATACTGACAATCCGTTGCATGTTGTTGGGGTTTGTGTCGCCGGTAGCTGCCTGATGCACCAGCTTCGGTTCTTCCACGCAAGCTTCTGCGGCAACCGCCAGCATTACTGCTGCGACTTGATCGACCGGGGTGATGTCGAGAATAAGTTTCTCGTTCGCGGGAATCTGTCGCTGGCCCTTCAAGGTCATGAAGATAATCGGCGCGGTCGTCGTGAAGCCTTCGTTCCAGCCGGGGAAGGGATAATCCCTGGCGGACTCGACGATACTCGGACGCACAATGCTCCGCACCATCTCTGATTCGCGGGCCACGAGTTGTTCGCCGAGCGCTTTGGTGTAAGTATAGATGTTAGGCCAGCCCCAAAATTTCGCGCGCTCGATGCCGAGTTCTGTAAGACGATTACGTGTCCAAATCTTTCGTTCGCGTGCAACCGCCAGACCGAGGGCGTCGGGATCGTCTGCGTCGCGCATTTCTTCGTTCAGGCGTTTGCGCGCCAACTCGCGAAAGCGCGCCAGCATCATCGCGTCTTTCGCTTCCTCACGCGCGCGCTCCGACATTTTCGCGCAATCGCGAATCTCATGTTCAACTGAGAATTCAACGCCCTCCAATTCCTCGCGCCGCGGAAAGTAACCGATCACATCATCATTTTCCCAAACTGAACCGGAACGATTTCCGGCGACAAAACATGTCGATATGTGAATCAACGCGGGCCGTTTCATCCGCCTGGCAAAGGCAATGACGTTTTGGGTCCCCACAACGTTCGTTCGCAAGGCACTCTCGAGAGTTGGATTGAAAGTGACGTTGCCGGCCGAATTGATGACGACGTCCATGTCGCCAGCCAGACGTTGAGCGTCTTCTTCTGAGAATCCAAGGTTATTTTCAGCGATGTCGCCGCCGACCACCGCTACCTTGTCACGAATAAAATCGTCGAGCGCAGGGCCGTATCGTTCGCGCAATGGATCGAACGGCGGCGCGGTAATGACATTGTTCCAGAAGCGCGTTTCCGATTCTTCCTGCGAACGTGCGCGCACCGTGACGTAGACCTTCCCAATGTTCGGAAATCGATGAAGCAGCATGCTCAGCGTGACTTTGCCGAGAAAGCCTGTGCTACCGATGAGAAAGACGCGACGCTCGTTGTAGATTTCAGTTGGTGATAGCCTGGTCGTCATAATAGAACAAACGTCAGCACGATCCGCGAATTTCGCAGGCCCGCCGTCCGCCATAGTGCTTGAGTAAATCGGAAAGGGCCGTGTTATTGCCTTTAATAGCGATGTCGAGCGCGGTACCTTCGTCGCTGACCGCGTTGACTTCGGCCCCATGTTTCAAGAGTTCTTTAATTACGGAGATGTTTCCAAAGAAAGCCGCCTCGGTGACTGCAGTCTGCCCGAATCTCTCGCGAGAATTCACGTCCGCGCCCTGATTGATTAGGTAACGTACCGCTTCCGGATTTCCTGATCCGGAAGCAAGAAAAAGGGGAGTGCAGCAAGTCCCGGACACGTTAACGTCGGCACCCGTTAAATGGAGCATCTGCATACGCCGCAGATTGCCAAGCATTGAAGCCTCAGCAAAGTATTGTTGTCGCCTTGCGCGGGCACTCGGCAGTGCGCTAACTAATGCGAGCGACAGAAGGAGCGTGCTCGAAAATGCTAGTGCACGCGGCGCAATGAATTTTGTGGATTTGCTATCCATCGATCTGATGGCACAGACCTTTCAGTCTGTGAATCCGTAATGAACACAGACGAAAAAGTCTGTGCCACTACTCCATATCTGCGATGCCGATCATCGGCTGATGCAGCATTGTTATTTCCGCCGAGTTCCCCACGTAATTGCGTGCCATCGCGATTGCTTCGGTTAGATTGTCGGCACGTTCCCAACCCAGCATCGCCGGCACGTGCGAATTCTCGGCTCCGGCGGCAATGACTTTGCCAACGTGCTGCCGGCCGTTCTCACCCCAATACCACATGAAAAACGGATGCGCGCCATGATAAGCGTTACCGCGCCGGTACATCTCGACGTAGCTGGGGTTGTTGGCGAATTCGCGTTCGTACTTATCGCGCAAGTAAAACGCATCGCGCGACTCCGGTAGCAGACGATTGAAGAATTCGATGTAGCTCGGGTGGAAATTGTGATCAAACTCGTCGTAACAAGGATGATGAATAATCAGCACGCCCCCTTTTTTCAGCAGCGGCTTGTTCCGATAAAAGTTGAAGTGATAACCAACACCCATCACCTGCACGAGCAACGGATTCAGAACCGAATAGACATTGTAAGGAGAAATGTCGGGGATACCGGTGACCAGGATATCGCATTGGCCGCGGACGGGAATCAAGTATTGCTGGAAAAGCTTCTCCAGAATTTTTTCATGGACCTGGTCGGTCTTGCCGGCAGCACAAGCAGTCATCTCGTACTGTGAAGGCCGCGAGTGCAGCAATTTGCGACGCGCCGGCCGCGGCAGTTTGCTCATCGTGTAACGCATTGCTTCGAACTTCATTCGGTCAAAAGCTGTGAAATCGTCTTCATTCTTCAGCAGAAAATCCATGTCACCTTTGTACATGCGATTATTGATGGCCGTTTCGATGTGAAATACGTTCAGGTTTTGATCGACGATCTTCCCGAGCCGAACGCATTTATTACTCAGCTCTGATCGCGCGGGATCCATGTAGCTGTCTGAATCGCGAATGGTCTGAGGTTCATGGTGTGCGCGCAGCGATTCATAATCACAAAGCCCAACAGCCACAGACTTATGTCCACCGTCCATCGGCACGAAATTGATATTCGCGTAGATCAGCAAATCGCTTTCCGCAGCGCGCCGATTTAAAACCAGCGGTTCTTTATGGCGCGTCTCGCCGATCTTAATCAGGCCATCTTTCCATTCCGCGTCGTGGTTGTAATAACGATCTGGATAAAACTCATCGTAGATTTTCTGCCCCACCATTCGTTTCATTTCCCAGGGAGTCATCTTTCGATGCAGGGAATTCGCAATGATGATGTGTACGTCGTCGACGCCGTGACCGGCGAGCATATCGAGGACAATCTCGAGCATGGTCTGCCGGATGTCCGGCGTAACCATCGGTGGCAAAGGCAGGCTGATGTCGTCGACTGCGATTGTGACTTTCATCCCGGGCTCGAGTTGCGCAAAGAGGGGATCGCAACCCAGCGGATGATTTAGCGCATAGCGAATCGCGGCTTCTCGATTCGGCAGGCCTTTAATCGGCGGGTTGGGATAAAGTACGCGTGTCCCAACCGGAATGTCTTCGAGAATGAAATCCTCGCCCGACGGCATGATGCGCGGTGCGCTGTCACTGTCTATATAGACAATCGATTCGTGGGTTTTGCGTCTTAGTTGGAGGGCCATAGCTGTCAGTTTCAAGTTTCAGGTTTCAGGTTCAAAACTTGAAACCTGAAACCTGAAACTCACTTCAAATTCAGAATTGGCCAATCGTGATGCAGCGCTGTTTGCCGCAAACGAAAATCGGGATTCACCGCCGCCGGATGTCCGACGATTGAAAGCATTGGCAGATCGCTCATGCTGTCTGAATAGGCGAAAGACTCGCTGAGATTGATTCCCTCCCGCTCGGCGAACGTTCGAATCCATGATGCCTTGGTTGCTGATGCCAAAACGGGCGGCAACAGACGTCCGGTCGCCACACCTTTCACGAATTCCAGACGGTTGGCGACATAATCCGTGATTCCCAGGTGCTCCATCAGCGGTTTCACGGAAATCTCCAGCGCGCCAGTGACGACTACCTGCCGCAAGCCCAGACTCCGCGACTTCTCGATTAGTTCAAAGGCACCGGGAAAGACAGCCGGCTTCAGCACCGTTTCAAACAACTCGGTCGCAAAAAAGCGCATCCGATCCTCAGTTTCTCCCTTATAGCGTTTGAAGAAGAGGTCGTTGAAAACTTTTCGGCTATACTGATCGCTGACGGCGAACAGGGGAACGCTGACCAGGGTAGAGACACTCTTTGTAAAGCTGCGAAACAGGTTGGGCTGGTTACGGGCATAGAACCCGAGGGTATGAACCAAATTGGTGCTTACCAGGGTTCCTTCGAGATCGTAGAATGCGGCGGCACGCACGCCGTTGGCTGCTTCGACTGCCATCGAATGCGGCACTATACCCGATTGATCGCCGAATTGGAAGCAGTTAAAAAGGTGTGTATGACGCAACTATACAATATGAAAACTTGGATTGACGTTCTTGGCCGGGACTCGCCTAAATTGGGCGTTTTCGCGATAATCGGCTTCGCCGTTTTTTTTTCTAACGGCTGCGGAAAAGCGGCCTCGGCACCGCCCCTCGCGCCCCCCAACGTCTCAGCGGCCGATGCTGTCCAGCAGGCGGATGAGTTATATTCAGCTCGAGCGGATTTGGTTAAGGTGCGTCAGGCGATCGTAACGCTCCGGCAGGCCCAGACCACCGATTCTTCAAACTACGATCTAGCCTGGCGGCTGGCCAAATTCAATTATTATCTTGGTTCACAGACCTTAGATCAGGCTGAGAAGGACAAAGCGTTTCGTGACGGCATTGACGCGGGAAAACTGGCCGTTGAGATACGGGACGGCAAAGCGGACGGCCACTTCTGGCTTGGGGCAAATTATGGTGGCAGCGCCCAGATCAGCACACTGGCGGGCCTGGCCCAAATAGAGGATATCAAGCATGAAATGGAGACGGTCCTGAAGATCGATGAGCGCTACCAGGGAGCGAGCGCTTACATGGTTCTTGGACAGGTCTATCAGCAGTCGCCGCGTATTCTCGGTGGCGATACACAAAAAGCGATCGAATATTTCGAAAAAGGTTTGCGGATTGCGGCGGACAACGCCTTGTTACGGGCGCACCTGGCAGAGGCGTATGCGGAGGCACATCGTAAAGAGGATGCTCGAAAACAGATTGACGCACTACTTGCAATGAAGCCTTCGTCTGGCTATGAACCCGAATATAACGATGCAGTCGCGCTCGTCAAGAAACTGCAGGAGAAGGTCAAGTAGTCTTACGGTTTTTCGGCAGCCTTTTTCAACTCTTCAAGCGTGCGCTTATGCTCTTCGAGTTTTTTCCCGGCCTCGCCAAGTCTGCCTTCTGCAGTCAATCGTTGATACTCTTCGAACTCCTGAATCGCGCGATTGATTAGTTGTTGAACGCTCTGTGATGGTGTCGCCTGAGCGGAAGGCGCCGGCGAAGCGCCTGGCTGGGGTTTCGTTTCCTGCGGTTTCGCAGTCGTCGTCGCTTTGGCTGCTTCACCGAAGAGATTGCTGAGCGCTTCGTCGAAATTCGCACCGTAAGCAAGCCGATCCTGAGTGGCCAACACAACTAAGCGTAATTCAGGCATTGGGGAGTTGACCGCTTGCAGGTAAATCGGCTCAACATAGAGCAAGGAGCGCCCAATCGGAATCACCAGAAGGTGGCCGCGCCGAACGTGCGACCCTTGCTGATTCCAGAGGGTGAATTGACCGGAGAGCTGCGCGTTCTGATCTATACGTGCTTCGATCTGAAGGGGACCATCAATCAGGCGCGACTTTGGAAAGTTATATGCCAGCAGCGATCCGTAGGCGTCGCCATCGCATCGTCCCGCCACCCAGCCAATCATATTGTTTCGACTTGCAGGCGTGAAAGGTAGAATCTCGACAAATTCGAGTTCAGTTTTTTCGCCGGGCAATTGCATCAACACAAAATAAGGTTCGATCGGTTGTTGCTCCTGTTGCCGAGTTTGCTCGTTGAGACTTACCTGCTGAGCCACGCTCCACCAATCTTCGCGCTGAAAGAACGAGTTTGTATTTTGCGTGTGATAAAGGCCATAGACGTCGCCTTGCACCTTAATCAGGGTCTCCGGATAACGAATGTGCGCTCGGAGATCGGCGGGCATCTCACTGGCGTCACGAAACAGCGCGGGAAACGTGGCTCGATAGGTTTGAATCAATGGATCTTGTGAGTCGAAGACATAAAAAGTAGTGGTGCCATTGTAGGCGTCAATGGTCACTTTCACGCTATTGCGAATGTAGTTGACGGTTTTTTCGCCGGCTGGATAATGGCGTGAGTACGGATAGTTCTCGGATTCAGTAAACGCGTCGATGATCCAGAACAAACGGCCGTCGTTACTAATCACGATATAAGGGTCGTTGTCATAAACAAGAAACGGCGCAACGCTGTCGATGATATCCCGAATATTTCGATGAATTAACGCTCGGCTATCAGGCGTCACGTCGTCTGAGAACGGCAGCTTCGTAAGATCGCCGAGTGCCCATGCCAGGAGCCATCGCCTGAAATAACCGCCGATGCGAATACCGCCGCTTCCTTGGTAGGAAGTGAGGTTGTTCGCTTCACCCTGAGGATAGTTGAACTCCATCCGTTTGGTTTTTACGTAAACGTTGCTATCGGTTTTCTGGCCAAAGTAGATCTCCGGGCGCGTGACCTTTATTTCGGGCACCGTTGATTCGATAGGCATGTTCGAAAGCACAAACTTCGGCATGCCTTCAGCATCGAAACCGTTGGCCGTATTCATCGTCAAGCCGTAGCCATGCGTGTAAATCAGTCTTTCATTCACCCAGTTACGCGATGATGGCGGCAGCTTCTGGTCATCAATTTCACGCGTAGCCAGCATCATTTGCCGTTTCTGACCACCAATGATGTACCGATCAACGTCAACATCCGTGAAATCGTAGTAGGTACGGATTGCTTGAATTTGCGTGAGCGTGTCTTTCAAAGCGCGCCAATCCCACAGACGTATATTGTCCAGCGTTGCGCGATTGTCCTGAAGCGAAAACGCTTCGGTGGAAATCTCGGCGTCAAAGCTTCTTTGCTCAATCCGATCGATGCCGAGGGCGCGCCGAGTCGATGTGATGTTCTGCTCGATGTAAGGCGTTTCACGTGCGAGTTCATTTGGTTTGACAATAAAATTCTGCACGTAAGCTGGAACGATGAAAACTGCGATTATGAAGACTACCAACGGAATTGCCAGACCGGCCAACAGCACCCGCACGCGACGAAAGGTAAAGGCATTTACTACAGCGATGGCCGCAGCTAACGTCAAGGTCACTGCGACCCAGACCATGCCCCGGAGCAGGTAATTGGCTTCCGTGTAGGTTACTCCTGAGAATGTTTGGTGATCATCCCAAAGATAAGGATACCGAGAAAGCATTACCCGCCAGGCAAAGAGAACGAGCGTAACGGCCAGCACGTAGGAGACTGTGCTGAGGCTGACTCTGCGTGCTTTCGCGACATTGCCCACCGTCGATAAGCCTTGTTGGGTGACCGCCAGCAAGGCATAAACAATGCTGCCCACGAGAATGACTACCGAAATAGATAACAGCCATTCGCTGATGGCGTCGTAAATTGGCAGCGTAAAAAAATAGAATCCCAGTGGTTTTTGGAAGATCGGATCAAGCAGCGACGTTGTTACTTGATGCGTATAGAGCGCAAAGCTTCGCCACATCTGCCGCATCCCGAAGGCGAAAATTAGTGCTGCGAGCAACGATACAATCCATGCCAATGGCCTTAATACGCGCGCGGGAGAGAAGTTAACAGGTTGCTGATTGAGAAAGATTGTCCGGCGGTCAAACGCAAACTCAGCAAATGCCCGTTCTACGAGCCATAATCCGCCACGCACGAGCGCTGCCGTCAGAAGAAAGAAGACGATGAACAACTCGATCTTCAGCTTGAACATGTACCAGTAAACGGAAGCGTAACCGAGCGATCCAAACCACAAAGCGGACAAATAAATTGACAGCGCGCGCGAGGACAGAAAGAAGATCAACAAAATCGCTGCGAGCACAAACCATCGCCACCGGCCTCGCCGGCGGCGTCTTCGCACTCCGACGTCGATGATTTCGCCTTCGGTGTCAAACGGCATGGGTTGACTCATCGCGGCGATAGCATACGCTCAAAATATTGTCGAGCAAAACTATTTGCTTACTACGGCCGTCTAAGAAATGGCAACCTGTTGTCTCAATTAGGCGTTCTTTAGATGACACTAAGGTTTGTGGATTGGCGACCCCATTACTGGGATGTTAGACTCGTCAAACCGACGTAAATTCGTAATGCTTTCACCAGAGACAATCCTTCAACAACGTTATCGAATCGTACGGCAACTCGGCCAGGGTGGCATGGGTGCCGTGTACGAAGCTGTGGATGAGAGACTCGACACGATCGTCGCTTTAAAAGAGACACTTTTTACGGATGAGAAACTGCGGAAGCAATTCGAGCGCGAAGCCCGGCTGCTGGCACGTCTACATCATCCTGCGCTGCCGCGGGTGAGCGATCACTTCACGGAAGGCGAGGGACAGTTTCTCGTCATGCAGTACATCGCCGGTGAAGACTTAGCCGGCATGCTGCAGGCGCATAAAGCTGCGTTTCCGCCCGAACAAGTCTTGCGCTGGGCCGATCAACTTTGCGACGCGCTGGACTATCTACATACGCAGGATCCGCAGGTAATTCATCGCGATATCAAGCCGCAGAACTTGAAATTGACGGCGCGCGGCCAGATCGTTCTACTCGATTTTGGCCTGGCAAAAGGATCTGCCGGACAAATGTCAGTCGTAACTAGTTCCGCGAGCATCTTTGGCTACACACCGAATTACGCGCCGCTCGAGCAGGTTCAGGGTCTGGGCACGGATGCGCGCAGCGACATCTATTCACTGGCGGCGACACTCTATCACTTGATGACCAATGTGAAGCCGCCCGATGCACTAAGTCGCGCCGCAGCCATCGTCAACGGCCAGATCGATCCCTTGAGTCCTGCGAACCGCGTTGCACCCCGGGTGTCGCCTTCAGTTGTTTCAGTTCTAAGCAAAGGGATGTCGCAGAATCGTGCGGAGCGGTACACATCTGCGGAAGAGATGCGCGAGGCCTTGCGCGCAGCGGCGATCGAGCCTGTCAGCGAAGCAGCAACGGTTCTCGTCGGCGTATCGGCCGTGCCCGCAAGCAGCAAAACGGTTTCTCCGGAACATCGTACGCGGCCTATTGGAGCGTCGACGCGAATGGAGGGCAGCGAGGCGCAAACGCTCGTGGCTGCTGACACGACGAATGTACAACGCAAAACTGCTGTGGGTGAAACACCAACCGTTGTGCGGCCACGTGCGAGTGGAAGAGGTTCGCGCGCATGGCTAGCGGCAGTAATTCTATTGGTCTTGATCGGCGGTGGCGCGGCTGCTTTTTATGCTTATCGCCTGCAGAAACGAGGACAGCAAAGCAACAGTTCCACGTCGGTGAATCCAACCGGGTCGGCGGATTCTCAGCCGCAAAACACGGCGTCACCGCGGATCGAAACACCGCAGACTAATTCCGTGCAAGTTGAACCTGCTAAGCCTGCGCAAACGACTGCGGAAAAAACGACGAAGGCTCAAGCGAGTAAAGAGCGGCCTACCACCACTAAATCGGCGGCAGGCCGCAGTTCCGAACAGACAAACGCCAGCAAAGAAGCGACCGACCGACCGACGCATGAGAACGAGCGCGCCGGCGAACGCGGTCGGGATCAGAATGTTCCACAGCCGCCGGAAACACCGCGTTTTGATCCTTTCAAGGGTCATCCACCCGGCGCTGGCGCTGGTCAAATGCCTAACGTCAGAACCTTGCCGAATGGAACGAAGATCATCCGACAACCGGATGGTACGCGCATCGTCGTAATGCCCAACGGGGCGACTCGCGTGATTCCGCCGGACGAAAAAATGAACCGCAAACCGCGGCGCAATCCTTGAATTGAATCCGGCAAACGGATTTCCAGCGTTTCACTTCAGGAGCAAACCATGTTCAGGAGAATTCTCATTTCTTCGATGTTGCTAATCGTGCCGGCCATAGTAGCGGCAACATTCTTCCCGACGGCCAATGCATCGGGCGCCAAAAAGGATCCGCCTTCTTCAATTATTCGGGTGGCGCCGACGGCGCCGGTATTTGATGACGCGAAGCGCCTGGCGGAGCTCGCGGATCGTCGCAAGCGCGTGGCTGAAGCGATTGGACCAAAGGCAGTGCTCGTGCTCTTCAGCGCTGAGCCGCGCGTGTATGCCAATGATGTCGACTACGCATTCCGTCAGGAGAATAATCTTTTCTATCTTACGAATTTGAATCAGAAACGTGCGACGCTGGTGCTGATGCCGGCGAATAAAGTTACGCCCGAGATACTATTTCTGCCGCGCCGCAATGCGGCTGCTGAAACGTGGACCGGCCACATGTACAGTCCGCAGGAGGCGGCACAACTCTCAGGCATGAAGGAAATCTGGGAAGCCAGTGAGTTCGACGCATTCACAAAGGCGCTGCGAAATCACGAGCCTTATGAGCCGAAGGCTGAGAATATCCTCATGACGTCGAACATGCTTGCACGGTCGGAACGCGGCACTAGCCCGACTGTGAGGGAGGACTCAATCATTTCCAGTGGCACAGCGGGGCCGCTTTTCGAGGCAGCGGTGAAGAACGAAGCGTCGCTTTACCTTTTGAACTTTCCGCGTGAAGGCGAAAGTCGCGAGTATCGTCAGGAGCAAAAGTTCGCGGCGAATTGGACTAAGGAAAGTGGCTTCACCATTCAGAACGTCTCGCCAATCTTCGCACAAATGCGCGTGCGAAAATCGCCGATGGAATTGGAATTAATGCAGCACGCGATCGACATCAGCATCGAAGCTCACGAACGTGCCTGGGTCGCCGCGGCGAACGCGAAGTGGGAATACGAGATCGACTCGGAGGTGGCGCGCGTTTTCAAACTGCGGAATGCAGATAATTGGGGCTATCCCGACATCGTGGGTTGCGGCGCGAACGCAACAACCCTGCATTATGAAGAATCACAAGCACAGTGTAAGCCTGGAGATTTGTTATTAATGGACGTGGGCGCTGAATACGGTCATTACAGTGCGGACGTGACGCGAACGACTCCGATAAAAGGGAAATTCTCGCCGGCGCAGGCTGAGATTTATCAAGTGGTTTACGACGCGCAGGAAGCTGCGGGGAAAGCTGCTAAGCCAGGCGCCACTTTGTCAGATGCTCATCGCGCGTCGCTCGAAGTAATCAAAGATGGATTGTTAAAGCTGGGATTAATCACAGACCGCACTGCTGAATGGCAATATCGAATTTGGTACATGCACAGCAATGGACATTGGCTGGGTATGAACGTCCACGATGTCGGCGGTGGGACCAAGTTCGAGCCGGGAATGATCTTTACGAACGAGCCCGGGATCTACATTCGG
>Ga0070697_100001901_pt1 | contig 15969 bp, 16 predicted proteins | sample KBSK1501metaG_FD_65475 | JGI IMG/M metagenome (GOLD analysis project Ga0070697, IMG submission 65475) | Corn, switchgrass and miscanthus rhizosphere microbial communities from Kellogg Biological Station, Michigan, USA - KBS K1-50-1 metaG | ecosystem: Host-associated > Plants > Roots >...
GAAGAAAGAGGGGCTCATCCTGGATTACAAGGTGTTTCTCAACACCACGAAACACGATCCCGACGACTGGGACGTCTCGGTAGCCGTTCAATACAAGAACTTCGCCGCGCTCGATGGCCTGACGGCCAAGAATGAAGCTATACGAGACAAGATCCTCGGCTCTAAACAAGCTGCCCAGCAGCTGGGCGAGAAGCGCTCAGAGATGCGGGAAATAGTAAGGACGATGACTTTGCGGGAAGTGACCCTGAAATAAGAGGAAACACCAGCTCGTGATGGCCCGGTCTTCTTTCGAGCCGGGCCTGATCGTTTGAAGCTCGTGGGTCGCAGTAGGCGCTTACTTCTCTCTGATTACCAGCTCGCCCTTCTCCACACGCAAGTCGCCCACGAAGTCGGGAAGCTTCAGGCGGTCGCGCTGTTCTTGCAGCCTCTTCTGTAGCTGATCATTGATCAGCGATAGGGGAACGCTGAGATCGCCAACCTTAAACTCTGTCGGATCAAACGTCGCATAGCCGTCTTTTGCGCCCAGATGGCCCCCGATCGGGACATAGAGTTGCTTCCCCGCCACTTCGGTGGAGAACTGCCCGCGCACAATGTCTCCTTCGAAGCTCACCTGGTAGTCCGTCACCTTCGGCTGTTGCTCTGCGGGCGCAGTGCCCGGCGCGGGAGCTGGCGCCTCGACTGCCGGCGCAGGAATCGCCCCAGCCTGCGTGATCGCGGCGCTGATCTCGTCCGCGGTCAAATGCACCTCGGCCTGACTCTGTCCTTGTTCCTTGGCCTGCTCCAGTTGCTGCAGCTTGGACTGGTAGGACTCGACATTTGCCGCGACAGTGGCCGCGTCCAGCGGCTTGGCCACCGGTTCCGGCTTCTTCACCAGGAGGAAGACCGCCACGATCAGAGCGATGAGAACCACCCAGCGCACAATGCGGTAGATCTTCACGTCCGTCTCTCCCAGGGCGAGGCTACCTTAAGGGCCGTTGCGCTCCGGCGGAGATTACACGACAGGAACCCAGATCGTCATGGCAGATTTACCCAGTGCTGCGTTCGCGCACTTGCTCGGAGGTCAGCCCATAAAGTGGTGGCGTGGGAACGCCCAAGATGGCGAGGTAAATGTAAATTTGGCCACGGTGGTGGATTTCATGCTCCACCATGGCCCGCAGCCACTTCCAAACTGTGATCGAAGCTCCATCCGGTGTCGCGCATTTTCGGTTCAGGTCTTCGTTGCTCAGGCGGGAAAAGATCTCGACCGACTCGCGATGCAACCTTTCCATGAACATCAGAACATTTTCGTACCCGTCGGCAAGTTCTTTGCCGCATCCGGCGTAGCGGCTGGGCTTGCCCTGAATGGTCTCGGCGAACATGTAGCGGTTTATGGTGGCGATGTGGCGAGCAAGGTCGCCGAGGCTAAATTTTCCTTCGCGGTAGGTCCAATCCAGCTTGTCGAGAGGAATGCAGCGCGCGACGCGCATGGTGCGCTGGTGCACTTTGTCGAGGTAGTCGAGAAAAAGGTCGAGGTTCTGGATCTGCATGGTTTCACCACAGCCCGTGTGGGGAGGGGCTATGCCCGTCCCCGCGAGCCTTCCCGCACACAGGAGCTTGCTATCCTTCGAGCTTCTTCGCGAGCAGATCGTTCACCAACTGCGGATTGGCTTGGCCCTTCGAGGCCCTCATGACCTGGCCGACAAAGAAACCCATGACTGTTTTCTTCCCCGCGCGGTATTGCTCGAGCTGCTTGGGATTAGCGGCGATGACTTCGTCGATGATCTTTTCCAGCGCTGAGGTGTCGCGGGACTGCTCGGGCCGGCCTTCCTCTTCGTAGACAGCAGGAAAATCTTTTCCGCGCTGGAAGCAGAGATCGTAGAGATCCTTGAGCATTTTGCCGGAGATGGCGCCGCTCTCGACCAGGTCAGCCGACATCGCCACGCCAAACATCGATATCGGTGAATGTTCGATTTCTAGTCCTTTGACCTTTAATCGGCCCATGAGTTCGCTCTGCACCAGGTTGGCCACGCGCTTCGAATTTTTCGCTGCTTGGGCCGCCGCTTCGAACTGATCCGCCAGCACTTTGGTGAGCGTCAGCACCTGCGCGTCGTACTCTGTGATGCCATATTCTGAGATCATGCGCTTGCGCCTTGTTTCAGGAAGTTCGGGCAGCGTCTTGCGGATTTTAGCCCGCCACTTCTCGTCCATCACCAGTGGCAGCAAGTCCGGCTCGGGGAAATAGCGGTAGTCGTGCGCCTGCTCCTTCGACCGCATGCCGTAGGTTTTGCGTTCGTTCGAGTTGTAGAGACGGGTTTCCTGCGTGATCTTGCCACCGGATTCGATCACACCGATCTGGCGTTCGATTTCGTATTCCAGCGCTTCGCGGATGAAGCGAAACGAGTTGACGTTCTTGACCTCGGTTTTGGTGCCGAATTCCTTCTGCCCGCGCGGACGCACGCTGACGTTGGCATCGCAGCGCAGCGAGCCTTCTTCCATGTTGCAGTCGCTCACCCCGGTGTAAAGGATGATCTCCTTAAGCCGGGTGAGGTACTCGTACGCTTCCTCGGGCGAGGTGATATCCGGCTCGCTGACGATTTCGATCAGCGGCACGCCGCTGCGGTTGAGGTCAATCGCAGTTTTTTCCGCGGAATCCGCAAAGCCCTCGTGCAGGCTCTTGCCCGCGTCTTCCTCGAGGTGCAGGCGGGTGATGCCGATTTTCTTAACGCCGCTGCGGGCGGGAATTTGAATGAATCCCTGCTCGGCCAGCGGCCTGTCGTACTGCGAAATCTGGTAGCCTTTGGGCAGGTCAGGATAGAAGTAGTTTTTGCGGGCAAAGATGGAAGTCTCGTTGATCCGGCAGTTCAGTGCGGTGGCCGCGAGCACGGCGAACTCCACCACCTTGCGATTCAGGACGGGCAACGCTCCCGGCAGCCCCAGGCAGACCGGGCAAACATTGGTATTCGGCGGATCGCCGAAGCGGGTCGAGCAGGAGCAGAAGATCTTGGTCGCGGTCAGGAGCTGAACGTGCACTTCCAGCCCGATGACCGGCTCATATTTTGCCCGGGCTGCAACCGACGTGTCCGGCGTGGTGACCATATCGGAGGATTATAGCGCCCGCTTATGGACATATAAGGGTTGACCTACTTGCGCGATTGCGTAATGTTCCACGTGGAACAAAAACACAAATTGCACGAATGTTCCACGTGGAACACCTGAGAATTGGGACATGGAAGAGCAGAAAATTTTCGCGCTTTCCCATTTTGGGAAATACCTGCACAGGCTCGCGTTCCGAAGGACTGCGCCTAAGTTACTAAAAAAAATACATTTAACCACGAAGGACCCTTCGATTAAGCTCACGGCAAGCTCCGGTATGCAGAGGCTTCAGGCTGGAAAACCGGAGTGGGTCTTTAGTATGACAGAGCCCAGCTTTCTTGGAGACGATCACTTCGGTTTGGCCGGCGCGCTCAGGTATTTCTCCAGCGGAACTTCGAAATACATCAGTTCATTGCCCTTGGCGTCGCGCACTCCGGTCAAGTAAAAGTGCGCACCCGCCAGCGGCGTGGAAATGCCAGCTACATCAAAGAACAGAAACCCAGCCCGGGTGGTATGGGGCTCCACGGCGTGAGCGCCGAACTGGGCATTCTGGACTTCATCCCGAGCCTGATTACTCACCCCGCCTTTCACCTTCTTTCGAGGAAACGGCAGCGGGTAGCTTGAAGTGCTGGCCGACGGCCGGGAAAGGCGCCGGAAAACGTCGTCCTCGGTGGCGGGCGGGATCTTGGTCCGGTTAACGGTGATTAGCTCGGCTTTCATTCCGGTCAGCGAGACGGCCTGGCCACCGTCGTTGGTCACAACCAAGAAAACCGGCAGCAGCCCCATTTCGCCATAGTGAACGGAGAAGATGTTGGCCTTATCGGCCATGTCGTAGGGATCGACCGCGACGGTAAGTGCCTCCGGAGGATGCTCGTCATGTGCAGGGTATGTGTTGGCGGGCTGGGCTGCGGGCATAACGAAGTCCTTGGCCGCGAGACAAAGAACGGGAAGCAGGAGAATACCGAGCGCGGCTGAGATCGTCCAGATCGACTTCCTTTCGAAAGCAGACGGAGCCCAGTTGTCATTCGGAGCGGGCTTCTGCCCGTGAGGAATCTCTATTCCCGGCATTTTGCAGTAGTTAGGGATGCTTCGACTCTCCTGGCCTTTCGCCAGCGAAAGGCCGGACTCGCTCAGCATGACAAGTCGTTCGTGACGCATGATTCGTTGATTATAGGATGCCCGTTGCTCTCGCGGTGGTGCCTGGAGCGGTGGGTATGCGGTTAGAATGTCCCTTCCCCCATGTACTTGCTTTACAGTGCGCTGCTGGCGATCGGACTACTGGTCAGTCTCCCTTACTGGCTGCTGCAGATGCTGGGCCGTGGGAAGTACCGGGCCGGGTTGCGCGAGCGCCTGGGACGGGTGCCGGAGCGATTGGAGGGGGGACCATCCCGGCCATCAATTTGGGTTCACGGCGTCTCAGTCGGCGAGGTGCTGGCGGTCAGCGGGCTGGTCGGAGAGCTGCAGCGGCGCTTCCCGCAGCATCGGGTGGTCGTCTCGACCACAACGAATACGGGCCAGAAGCTGGCGCGCACACGTTTCGGCGAGGAAAACGTATTCTACTTTCCGCTCGATTTTGCCTTTGCGATACGACCTTACCTGGGGGTGCTTCGGCCCGAATTGATTGTGATTGCAGAAACCGAGTTTTGGCCAAATTTCTTGCGGCAGGCACACGCAAGCGGGGCCCGCATCGCCGTGGTGAATGCGCGCATTTCCGATCGTTCTTGGCCGGGATATCGCCGCATCCGGTTCCTTTTGGCCAGGATGCTGCCCAAAATCGATCTCTTCCTGGCGCAGTCCGAAGAGGACGGGCGGCGGCTGGAGGACATCGGCGCACCCGCCGAGCGCATCCAGGTGAGCGGAAACTTGAAGTTTGATGTGCCTGTGCCTCCTGCTCCACCCATTGTCGCGAGCCTCCGCGCCGCATTCCAGCAGGCCGCGGCCGGCCCAGTGATAGTCTGTGGCAGCACGGCGGACGAGGAAGAACCGCTGCTGCTGCGTGCTTTCGAAAATGTGCTGGCCAGTCATCCTCGCGCCGTGATGATCCTGGCGCCGCGTCACCCGGAGCGGTTTGTCCAGGTTGCGGAGTTGCTGGAACAACTCGGAGTTCGCTTCTGGCGGCGCTCACTGTGGAGCGGCGACACGATCGCAGGTGGAGTCTTGCTGATTGATACCATTGGCGAACTCGCCTCCCTCTACGCGTTGGGGGATGTGGCGTTCGTGGGCGGAAGCCTTGTCCCGCGCGGCGGGCACAATATTATCGAGCCAGCGCAACATGGCGTGCCCATCATCGTCGGCAATCACACGGAGAATTTCCGCGACATTGTGGGATTGTTCCAGAATTTGGACGCCGTGCGGGTGGCCGGCCCGGCCGAGTTTCCCCTGGTTCTGATGGAACTGCTGTCCAATGAGCCGGAACGTGCGGCGCTTGGCCGCCGTGCAGCCGAGACATTGCGGACACAAACCGGCGCGACGCAGAGGACGTTGCAGGCTTTGGAGAAGCTGCTGGAGCCTTCCACTGACCGTGTGGGCGCGGGTCTGTAATCCGCCCGGCGTCGTTTTGCCGGAAGGCTGTTCATGGTCCAGCTACGGGAGATCGCCTTACCGCCGCGGCGGTGCCGCAGCATGGACGGGGCATAGCCCCGTCCCCACAGAAGGATCTACGAGCGCCAGGGCAGAATGAATTTCTTGGCTTATATTTACGGCGCGAGCGTAGGAGCGCGTAACGTGCTCTATGACCGCGGTGTTCTGCACGCGCGGAAGCTGCGCGGGCCAGTCGTCAGCGTGGGCAACTTGTCGGTTGGCGGATCGGGCAAAACGCCTTTTGTTCTTTTGCTGGGTGAGTTGCTGAAAGCGTGTGGGGTGAAGTTCGACATTCTCTCGCGCGGCTATGGACGCCAGAGGCGCGGCGTGGCCCTGGTGGATCCCGGTGGGTCGTCACGCGATTTTGGTGACGAGCCGCTGCTCATGGCGCGACGCCTCGGGGTCTCAGTCGTGGTGGGAGAAGATCGCTACGAAGCCGGCGTCTTCGCGGAAAACAAATTCGGAGCGCAGCTGCACCTGCTCGACGACGGTTTTCAGCACCGGGCTCTTGCCCGCGACTTCGATGTCGTTCTGGTTACTCCTGAGGACGCGCGGGATCGCCTGCTTCCCGCCGGACGCCTGCGCGAACCGCTGACATCGCTGCGCCGGGCCGATGCCGTCGTACTCACCAGTGGAGCCGTCCCTGACTCGTTTCCCTTAAACGGCAAGGTGGTTTGGCGGGCACGCCGCGGCATCTTGCCCAACAACGTTCCTGTCCGGCCGGTGGTGTTCTGTGGGATCGCCCGCCCGAAGAATTTTCTCTTGCAACTACGCACCGCGGGGATCGAACCCGTGGCTGAAGCTTTCTTTGGCGATCACCACGCTTACACCGAGCGCGATATCCGCGATTTGTTGAAGCTGCGGCAGCAAAGTGAGGCTGAAGGCTTCGTCACCACGGAAAAAGACGCGATCAACCTGGGTGGATATCTCTCCGCGCTCGAGCCGTTGGCCGTCGTCCCGGTTAAGATGGAGCTGGTCGATGCCGCTAATGCTGTGGATACCATGTTGCGCACGATTGAAGAACGAAGGCGTGGGGCGTGAGAGAATCGCCATCATCGAATGAGCAAGCATCTTAAAGAGACCGAGCGGCTGAAGAAGATCATCGAGTCGTTTCCCAAGATTACGGTCACCGTGGTCGGCGACCTGGTGGCGGATGAATTCGTCTTCGGTGAAATCTCCCGCGTTTCGCGCGAGGCCCCGGTCTTGATCCTCAAGCATCGCGAGCGCAGTGTTGCGCCCGGCGGCGGGGCGAACGCTATCAACAACCTCGTCGACCTGGGCGTCAATGTGCTGCCCGTGGGCGTGGTCGGCGACGATGAGCCTGGACGCCTGCTGCTCGAGGCCTTCCGCCGCAAGCGCATTCCGGTGAGTGGCGTGCTGAAAGATAAGAGCTATACGACGGTGACCAAAACACGCATTCTCGCCGGCATGACGCACACGGCGCGGCAGCAGGTGGTGAGAGTGGATCGTGAACCGGAAGCTGAACCTAGCCCTCATCGGAAACGCGAACTGGTGCTGGCGGCGCGTGAGTATGCCCGCGCGTCGGATGCGCTGCTGGTTTCAGATTACGGTTATGGCGCGGCCACGCCGGCGATCCTGAGTGCCATCCGCGAAAACGGCGGGCTCGACGGAGTGTCTGTGGTCCTGGATTCACGTCACCGTATGTTGCAATATTCCGGCGTAACGGCGGCTACCCCGAATGAGCCGGAAGTCGAGGAAGCTCTGGGTGTCCGAATCGGCCAAGAATGGCCCCGGCTGTGTGCCGCGGGTGAGCGGATCATGGCACGAATGAAACTGCAATCGCTGGTGATCACCCGCGGGCGCGACGGCATGGTGGCCTTTGTTCGTCGCCATAAGCCGATCGACATTCCGATTTTCGGCTCCGACGAAGTGGCGGACGTGACCGGCGCGGGAGATACCGTGATCGCAACCTTCACCGCGGCTTTGGCGGCCGGGGCCAGCACCGAAGAAGCGGCCCACCTGGCCAACTACGCCGGCGGCATCGTGGTGATGAAGCGCGGCACTGCGACGGTATCCAAGCAAGAATTGCTGCATGCGGTCGGCCAGGCTCCGCCTGCGACAAGGCCCCATTGAGCACACGATCAAACAGCAAAATCCTCAGTCGCGATGAACTCCGGCAGCGGGTGGCGGAATGGCGCCGCGCCGGCGAGCGCATCACGCTGGCCAATGGCGCGTTCGACTTGCTGCACGTCGGCCATGTCCGCTATCTGCATGCCGCCAAGAAATTGGGCGGGCGTTTGATCGTCGCGGTCAATTCAGATGAGTCGGTGCGCGCGCTGAAGGGTGAGGGACGTCCGCTGATGCCGGCGGAAGAGCGCGCCGAACTCCTGGCCGCGCTGGCGGACGTGGATGCAGTTCTGATCTTTCCCGAGCAGGATGTACGCGCTCTCATCCGCGAAATCCGCCCCGACATTCACGCCAAAGGCACGGACTATACTGCCGAGACCGTCCCCGAGCGCGATGCGATGCTCGAGTGTGGGGGCCGGGTCGAGATCGTCGGCGATCCCAAGGACCACTCGGCCAGCGAGATCATCCGCTCACGGCTGGGGCCGCGGCATTCGTGAGCATGCAATCGCCGGATACACTTCCACCCGAAAGCGCAATGACATCGGTCGAGATTGGCCGTGTGCTGATCGTGCGGCTCGGCTCCATGGGCGACGTTATCCATACGCTGCCTGCCGTCACCGCGCTGCGACAGGTGTTTCCAGAGGCGACGCTCGGCTGGGTGATCGAAGAGCGTTGGGCGGAGTTGCTGTGCACGTTGCCGACGCCACGCTCGGGTCCTCGCTCGCCGCAGCGGCCGCTCGTGGAGAGGATTCACACAGTGAATACCAAACAATGGCGCTCCGCCCTGCTTTCGAACCAGACCTGGGAGCGGATCGCGGCCGGGCTCAGCGAACTGCGCGCCCCGCGCTACGAGGTGGCTGTGGACTTTCAGGGTGCGGTCCGTTCGGCGCTATTGGCGCGTTGGTCGGGAGCGCCCGTCATATACGGAGTGGCGCAGCCCCGCGAAAACGTGGCCAGCATGCTTTACACGCGGCAGGTGATCGCGCGCGGCGCCCACGTTGTCGAACAGAATGTTTCACTAGCCGAGGCTGTTGTGCGCCGCCCGCTGAACATTCCTCTGGTAGAGTTCCCGCACGACGAAGCCGCCGAGCAGGAATGTGACCGTCGGCTGAAAGATCAAGACATCGGCAACTTCGTACTTCTCAACCCGGGGGCGGGCTGGGGAGCCAAGCAATGGCCGGCTGAGCGTTACGGCTATGTGGCAAGACGATTGGCGGAAGATGGCCTGAAGTCGCTGATCAATTTCGGTCCCGGCGAGCAGGATTTGGTGCGAGCAGTGGAGGCGGCAAGCGGGGGCGCTGCCGAAGGCATTGCCTGGTCGCTTACGCAGTTGATTGCGCTCACTCGCCGCGCGCGATTGTTCATTGGTGGCGACACTGGACCGATGCACCTGGCCGCCGCTCTGGGCGTTCCGGTGGTGGCGATTTTTGGCCCCACGAATCCGGCGCGCAATGGTCCGTTCGGAACCCGCAGCATCGTTTTGCGCAGTCCGTCCAGTCCCACGACGCACGCTCGCCGCGCGCAACCGGACGAGGGTCTGCTGGAAATCAGCTCGGAGCAGGTCGTTGCCGCTGCTCAGCAACTGCTGAGGAGTTGTCATGGCTAGCTGGCCCGCAATTGCGCGCCGCATCCGGGTTCCGCTCGGCTTCGCCTTCGCCCTACTTTATGTCTGGCTGGCAACGCCGACCGCCATATCAATTCTCGTCGGCGCCGCTGTCGTCATTCCCGGCCTAGTGGTACGCGCGCTGGCCTCAGGACACGTGCAGAAAAACGAGCTGCTCACTATCGGCGGACCTTATGCATACACACGTAATCCGCTTTATCTCGGTTCGCTGATTCTGGCCGTGGGTTTTGCGCTGGCAGCGCGGAGTTGGTGGATCGCCATCGCGATGGCGGTATTTTTTCTCGCCGTTTACATGCCCGTGATTCGCGCCGAGGAGGCGTTCCTGCGGGAACGATTCCCCCAGTTCGACGATTATGCCCGCGATGTACCCCGACTGTTGCCCCGCCTGACTGCCGTTGCTAGCGGCCGCGGCTCGTTCTCGTGGGAGTTGTACTGGAAGCATCGTGAATACAACGCGCTGCTGGGTTCGGCCGCGATGATGGCGGCGTTGGCGGCCAAGCTGATTTTTGACTTCTAGAGTCTGAAGGACAACCGCGAGAGACAACCACAGAGGACACAGAGGAACACAGATCCCGGATTTTCAATTGCCAAATATCTTTTGATGCGGATGCGGTTTGATTTCTCCGTGTCCTCTGCGTCCTCTGTGGTTAAGAATTACTTTTTTGCCAGAAGCGCCTTCGCCCGGGTGAGTTCAGGCCGGTCCGAGTTTGATCCATCGCACAGCTTCAGAACCTGGGCATAGTAGGTGTTGGCCTTTTCTGTTTTGCCCGCCATTTCCGCCGCGCGCGCGGCGCCGTAGAGGCCATCAAAGCGGTTGGGATTGAATTTCAAGTCGGCCTCATACTCCGCGAGCGCCTGATCGGGTCGCTTTATTTCCAGCAGCAGATCGGCCAGCATTTCGCGGGCGGGAATTCCCTCGGGCTCTTCGCCAGTGGATTCTTCATTCTCCGCGATGGTGCGCAGCGTCTGGATGGCTTCTTCGTCTTTGCCTTCGGCGTGATTCGCCCAGGCTGTGGCTTCCTGGCAACCGTGATCAACCGCCTCGGCCCAAGACGTTTTCTTTTTTTGCAGCAAGCTCTTGTGGATGGCCTCGATCTCTGCAATATCTTTGCGGGCCTCGGCCGCGTTGCCGCCGCGGGCCGCCCGATTGCCCGCGCCCAGTAGGTGATCGAATTATCGCCCTCATCCGCACCGGGGACGGAGGTCAGAGAAGCAGCTTCTGCCCAGTGATGCAGTTCCAGAGCGTATGTAGCAGGGAACTTGGCCAAAGCGTAGACGCGCGGGTCAAATCCCATGTCGTGCATGTCTTTCATCGCCGGCATGGCCTTAACTTCGTCGATCACGCGCTGCGCCTCGGCTTCACGCCCGCTCTGCAGATAGGCGTACACCAGGAAGTCCATAGCGTGGAACTGGTGGCCTTCGCCGCCCATGTGCATAGCCGCGGTCTTGCGCGTGGCGGCGATGGAAGCGAGGTTGGAGTCGATGTCATCCTGCCAGAGTCCGAGGCGGGCAAAGATGTGCGACGGCATATGCAGGGCATGAGGGGACGCCGGGGCAATCTTCGCGTAGCGCCGCGCCGCAGGCAGTCCCAATTGCGCCAACTGCGGCTTGTCGTAGCTGTGAATCAAATAGTGGGCTACGCCGGGATGGTTCGGCTCCTCCACTAAGAGGTTTTCCAGAACGGCAGCCGCTTTCTTCCGGTTGGCAAAGGTGCTGTCAGTGTCGGGCTCAGAAGCGAGCAGCGATAGCGCATAGAACGCCGCCGCCTCCCGGTCGTCGGCATAGCGCTGATATGCGTGCTCCATCGCCTTGGAGTACGCATTTGCCCTCAAATCATAGTTGCGCTTGCCTGCGTAAAAGTCTCCCATCGCTGCGATGTAGTCGCGTTCGCGATCAGTTCTCGGGTGCAGCGACTTCGCTTTCTTGATCTCTGCCTGGCCTCGTTTGATGGTGGCCGCATCGGGATGGTTCCAGAGCTGATGCCAAATACTCATGGCCACGCCCCAAAGCGCCATGGCGCACGATGGATCATCTTTGGCTATCTGCTCGAACTCCTTCTCCGCCTCCTCGTACCAGAAGGAGTGCAGCAGCGCCACTCCGCGCTCAAACGGCTTGTGCACAGCCTTAGCACAAGAGACCGGAAAGTGCACCGTCCCGAGTTGTCCGGGACTCAGATCTTCGTGATGCTGCCCTTCATCAGCGAGCACGGGCAACGCAAACCACAGTACGAGGACGAATAGTAGACCCAGCCGTTTCACGGAATCCCCCGCCCGGCGAGTCTATTCTTGCGGAGGGGAGGGGTCAACGCGACCAACTGCCGATTGTCAATTTCCAATTGCCCCTTTCGAGATCAAGAACTTGTGTTAGGACGAAACCGCAATTGGCAAAATTGGAAATTGACAATCTGCTCTACTGCAGCCGGAAGCGCTCGTTCATCAACCTTTGCAGGCGGGGTTTGTAGAGGAGGTCGTAGGCAAGCTCCTTGTCGGGAAACATGGCCAGCGCGGCGCGCTTGGCCCCGGCGACCAGTTCAGAGGCTTCTTCCAGGGTGAGGTTGGGGTCCTGGCTGATGACCGACGTGACCATGCCGATCATGACCTGCAGCCGGCGAATTTTTCGTGCTTCCTCCTGTTTCTCGCTCAATTGCTCTTTTCCACTCCCGCTTCCGGATGGCTCAGCCTTATCCCGACTCTCCATTGGGCCCCCAAAATGGATACTGCCGCATTACGCCCGGCGCGCACCGAATTAGATGTGCCGCGACACGCGGACGTTGCGCCTGCCTCGCAACCTCATTTTCCCGACACTGCGACATGAACGCAACTGCCCCATGGTGTAAGACTTCGGTTACCACCGGGGGCGCGATGGCAAGACCCCCGTATGAACGCTCATCTATCTGCCAGCCTGACCTGCGAATATGCTTCCCATCCCGCCCTGTGGAGGTAGAATCACCCTGGTGGACGAGGGCTTGGTAGCCGGCTGGTCCGCAGACATAGCTGGATTGGAGGAGTCATGGAAGACCGTCCCGGTTCCAAACGCGAAGGGAAAGAGGGGCCCAATCCCAATGAAAAGCTGGTTAGGATATTCGACACTGAACAGGAATCCGAGGCGTTGGTGGTGCGTGGCCTGCTCGAGTCAGCGGGCATTGAAGCAGATATGACCTCTCTGGATGCGCAACAGGACATTCTTCCCGGGGTGGGCGGCACGATCATCCTGGTGCGCGAGGAAGATGCCGCCGAAGCGCGGCGCGTAATCGAGGAATACCGGCGAGCACCGGGCAGCAACGATGAGACGGCGGAGATAAATCTCAACGAAGACCTGCGACGTAAGGCCTGACGCTTTTGCCGTCAAGATAGAAAGTGACGGCTCCGTTGAGATCGGTACGGTAAGTCGCCACCTTAGATTCCGCCAGTCTGGCTAGAACCTCGCGGCGGGGATGGCCGTAGGTGTTACGTGTGCCCACTGAAATTACCGCAAACTTTGGGTGCACTGCGGCCAGTAGTTCCGGGATCGTAGAGGTCGCACTGCCGTGGTGAGCGACCTTGAGCAGATCCGCCTGCGGTTGCTCCGCCACAATCTGCCGCTCCGTTTGCCGCTCGGCATCTCCTTCGAGTAAGGCGGACGTGTCGGCATAGGTAATCTTCATCGCCAAAGACTCATCGTTCGGGCGCCGCGCACGACTCCCGGGATCCGGATTCGGCTCCGGCGCCAGAATCCGGATCTTGGCGCCACCGAGTTCGAACGTGTCTCCCGCCTTGTGAGAAACGACCCCCACACCCAGGCTGTTTGCTTCCTGGAGCAGCCTCTTCAACTCAGACTCAGTCGAATCGATCCCCAGCCACAGCTCGTGCGGATGGAAGTTGGCCAATATGGCACCCATCCCGCCGATATGATCGGCGTGTGCGTGGGTGACCGCGACCGCATCCAGCCGTGCGATGCCCCGCGACCACAGGTACGGCGAGACTACGTCTTCACCTATATCTAGTTCTGAGTGCATCCAGTATGGCGTTCCTCCCGCGTCCACCAGCAGCGTGCGGCCCTGGGGTGAAACCAGCAGTATGGAATCGCCCTGGCCGACGTCGATCGCCGTCACTTCCAGCACCCCGGGCCGGAACTGGGGACGCGGTGGAACGGCACAGATCCAGAAAGCACTCGCGGCCAGCACGGCCAATCCTGCTGCGGCCAGCAGGGGGCGGCGGCGCACCAGAAGCATGGCCAACACCAACGCCACTGCACCAAAGAGAATGACGGCGAACTCTGGTGTGGGCACACGGGCATCCGCGATCCGCAAACCGCCGAGCCAGCGCACACTCCCATTGGTCGCCTCAATTCCCGCAGCAGCAATGAGGACTGGAACCTTCGCAAGCGCGATTGACAGATAGCCGAGCGCCACGGCCAATATGGCGGCAACCAAAATAATCTCGGTCAGGGGTACAGCCAGTATGTTGGCGGGCAATCCCACGATGTTCGCGCGATGAAAATAGTAAGCCATGGGCAAGGCGAGTCCTATCTGCAGGACAGCCGAGATCACAAGAAATTCATAACTGATGAGTAACACGCGTGCGATACCGCCCAGCACCATCAACGGCATTCGCTTTCCGAAAAAACGCGCCAAGCGGCCGGCAATCATTCGCAGATCGAGCCGGAATTGCGCCAACCGGGGAGGCAAAGCGACGTCGTAGCTCACTGCGTCCAGGTGCCGCAGGGCGCGGGAGTGAGGCTGTGTGGTGCGTTCCACAAGCGGCAACCCGACTGCCGCGATGATCAGTACGCACAAGAAGCTGAGCTGGAAGCTTGCTCCAAACAGCGCTGCCGGGTCGACGATCAGCAGAGCTAGCGCTGCCCCTCCGATCGGGTTGAGCACGGCTCTCTGACGGTAAAGCAACCTTGTGCCCAGGTAGAGCGCAAGCATGAGTGTGGCCCGCCACACCGGAGCGCCGACATCTGTAAGGACCGCGTACACAACCGTCAGCAGAACCGCGACCATGCTGGCTGCAAGATCACCAACGCGCAGCCGGCGCAGCAGCCAAAATGTTACCAACGACAGGATGCCCACTTTCAATCCGGAAACCACCAGCACGTGATAGGTGCCCGTGCGCTGGAATTCTGTCAGTGTTTCGCGGCCCATGAAGGACTCTTCCCCCAAGAGCATGGCGTCTACCAGTGCGGCTTCATCCGCCGGCCAAAGGGAATGGATCCTCTTAACAATGCTGCGATGGAGGCGAGTGCGCCACAGTTCAGCCCGGCTGCCAGTAAACCCTGGCAGCAGTTCCACGTTCGTTGCCTTCGTGGAACCTAATGCTGCAATTCCGTTTTCTGCCAGATAGCCCTGGTAGTCAAACGCGCCAGGGTTACGGAAATTGCGCGGCGGATAAAGCTTGACCGGAAAACGCAAACGCTGGCCGTAACGGAAGAAGCGCGCGGAAACGGCGCTGGTCTCTTCCTTTCCTCTCTTGCCGTAAAAACTGACACGGAGACCAGAATGGATTTCAAAGGTCTGGTTTCCAGTCGTGACTTGTTCGGTTTCGACGTCCAGCCTTTGCCGGACGTCGCCCGAACCTTCAGCGCGCAGAGGTCCTTCGGCGGTTACGTGAGCTGTAACCAGGACTTCCTGTCCGTCGGCAAATTCAAGCAAGCCCAAGCTGCCAGGATCACGCGGAGCGCGCACTTGGATAGTCAGCGCTCCCGTAATAAAGAGTGCGCAGAGTCCGAGTGCGAAGGCCGCACGAACTCGGCGGCGCAGGAGATACGCTGCAGAAGCTGCGAAGACGATCCACGCCACCAGCCACCAAAGGGGCGGCCGCCAGGCGTGGACACCGGTCGAGAGGCCAGCCGTGTATGCCAGCGCCGCCCAAAGCAGAGGCTGTCGTCCACCCGGTCGTGAGCGAAGAACAGGATGCGGGCTGATCTGCGGATTCACAGGCTTACGTCGTTCACAAGGTTCACGTCAGGAAGGCTTAGCGGACGAGATGGAAGACGCTTTCCAAGTGGTAGGTCTGAGGGAACAGATCAACCAGGTGCGCCTCCTCTACCCGATACGCGGAATGGAGCAGGCGGCCCAGGTCGCGGGAGAGGGTAGCCGGATCACACGACACGTAGGTGATGCGGGGCGCTCCCAACGTTACCAGGGCTTGGATTACGTTTTCGCCCAGCCCGCTCCGCGGCGGATCCACCACCACCAGATCGGGCTGCAACTTGCCGGCCACGTTTTTCAGATACTGTTCCACCGTGGCCCGGACAGCCTTCACATTAGGAGGCGAATTGTAGAGCAGGTCGGCGTAAGAAGTCGGTGACGACTCAACCGCGATCACCTGTGCAAATTCCCGAGATAGAACTGCGGAGAAAAGCCCTACTCCGGCATAGAGATCAAGCGCCGTGTGCCCCGAGCGCCCCACCGCGACGACGTTCACCAGTTTGTCGGTCAAATGCCGGTTGACTTGGAAAAACGCTCCCGCGCTGACGCGGTACGACGCATGTTCCGTCCAGTAGGTGAGTTCGGCGGCACCGCTCTCGGTAATCCGCTTTGCATCAGAAGTGCCCTGGGCGGCTATATTTGGGTGGCGAGCCTCGAACATCCTCACGCCCGCAACTTCGGGCAGCGCGCCTTG
>Ga0070697_100001903_pt1 | contig 15964 bp, 11 predicted proteins | sample KBSK1501metaG_FD_65475 | JGI IMG/M metagenome (GOLD analysis project Ga0070697, IMG submission 65475) | Corn, switchgrass and miscanthus rhizosphere microbial communities from Kellogg Biological Station, Michigan, USA - KBS K1-50-1 metaG | ecosystem: Host-associated > Plants > Roots >...
GTTGCGAATGATGTATTTGTAATACTGCATCGAGTCGCCCATCACCTTAAGCGGGGCGAAACGGACATCGATCTCGGCCTGCCCGGCCGTAGCGACTTCATGATGCTGTTTATCGATCGGGACGCCGGCTTTCTCCAGTTCCAGTGCCATCTCATTGCGGATGTCTTGCAACGTGTCCATGGGCGGAACAGGGAAATAACCCTCTTTCGCCCGAATTTTGTAACCAAGATTCGGAAACTCCTCACGTGCGCTGTTCCAATGACCCTCGGCGCTATCGATCTGATGAAATGACGAATTCGTGCTGTAGCCGAAGCGAACGTCGTCGAAGATGAAAAACTCCGCTTCCGGGCCGAAGAACGCAGTGTCAGCGATGCCAGTGCTTTGTAAGTAAGCTTCCGCCTTTTCGGCAACGCCGCGCGGGTCGCGATCGTACGGCTCGCGTGTGATCGGATCAACAATCGTGCAAATCAAACTGAGCGTTGGTTCGGCATTGAAGATGTCGATCCACGCCGTCGTCGGGTCGGGAATGACGAGCATGTCCGACGCGTTGATCACTTTCCATCCACGAATGCTTGAGCCGTCAAAGCCGAGCCCTTCCGTAAAAATATCGTCGTTATATTCGGTGAGCGTCGTCGTAAAATGCTGCCAGGTGCCGGGGAGATCGGTGAATTTGAAGTCCACGAGCTTTACGTCGTGGTCTTTGATCATTTTGCTGACGTCGGATGGAGTTTTTTTGTTGGACATGATGTGCGTTGAAGGGTTGAACTGTTGAAGCGTTAAAAAGTTAAGTTGTTAAAACGTTACATCGTTAAATCGTCAAATTCTCGAACCGTTTCAACGTTTCAACGGTTCCACGAATGGCGCACAGCGCCTACACCGCTTTCTCGCCGATCTCTTCCGTGCGGATACGCACGGCGTGCTCCACTGGAAGAACGAAAACTTTTCCATCGCCGATTTTGCCGGTCTTGGCGGCGCGCACGACTTCGCTCACTGCTTTTTCCACCAGATCGTCTGCCAGCACGACTTCGACTTTCACTTTCGGGAGAAAATCCACCGTGTATTCGCTACCGCGATAAATCTCGGTGTGCCCTTTTTGCCGCCCGAATCCTTTCACTTCTGTGACGGTCATTCCTTCAATTCCCAATTCGGCGAGTGCCTCTTTGACCTCTTCGAGCTTGAACGGTTTGATAATCGCTTCCAGTTTTTTCATTTCGATGCAAACTCTGCGAACGCGCTCTCATAACAACATCAGGCGAACGATGCAAGCACGGTTTTGTAATTCGTGTTCGGAATCCGTGGAGTTGCGAATCGAACCGACGATTTGACGATGTAACCTTGCTCTTTCTTGCCCGGTTTCATCGCGCATCTATAATGACCGTGCATGGCCCGCGACTCTTTCGTTCATCTTCATCTTCACACTGAGTACTCGCTGCTTGACGGTGCGATTCGAATGAAAGAGCTGATGAAAAAGGCGGCCGAATTCAAGATGCCCGCGGTGGCGATGACCGATCACGGCAATCTCTATGGCGCGATCGAATTTTATCAGGAAGCGCAGCGGGTCGGCATCAAGCCGATCATCGGCTGCGAAGCGTACATAGCGCCCCATTCGCATAAAGATCGGCCAAGCTCGATGCGCGAATCGGCCTATCACTTCACGCTGCTCGCGCGCGACGAAATCGGTTATCACAATCTTATCAAGCTGATCTCGACCGCGCATCTCGACGGATTTCATTATCGGCCGCGGATCGACAAGGAACTTCTAGCGCAGCATTCGGCGGGATTGATCGGGCTGAGCGGTTGTCTCGCCAGCGAAGTGAACTCCGCGATTCAAGCGAACAAGATCGACATCGCCAAACAGAGCGCCGCTGACTATCGCGACATTCTCGGCGCGGACAATTTTTTCATGGAGATGCACGACCACGGGATGGAAGAGCAACGCCAGTGCAATTCCATTTTGCCGAAGATCGCCACGGATCTCGGTGTCGGGCTCGTCGCCGCAAACGACGTCCATTTCTTGCGACGCAGCGATCACGACGCACACGACGTGATGCTTTGCATCGGCACCGGGAAAATGGTGCAGGACGAAAATCGCATGCATTACAAGCCGGAACTCTATTTCAAATCCCCGGACGAAATGCGCGAAATCTTTCGCGATTTTCCTGAAGCGATCGCAAATACGTTGAAGATCGCCGAGCGGTGCAATTTGGAAATCGAACTCGGGAAATCGAAATACCCCGAGTATCCCGTTCCAGAGGGAACGTCGCGCATCACTTTTCTGCGCGATCTTTGCGCGAAGGGTTTGGAGCAGCGCTACGGCAACCGAGCGAAAACGGATGATCAACTACAGCAGCGGCTCGACTACGAACTTGGCGTGCTCGAGAAAACCGGATTCGTCAGTTACATCTTGATTGTTTGGGATTTCATTCACTTCGCCAAACAGCGCGGTATTCCGGTGGGGCCGGGTCGTGGATCGGCAGCGGGTTCGCTCGTCGCGTACGTTCTTGGCATTACCGATATCGACCCGCTGCAATACGGATTGATTTTCGAGCGGTTTCTGAATCCGGATCGGATCTCTCCGCCAGATATTGATGTCGATTTCTGCGAAGCGCGTCGCGGCGAAGTACTGGAATACGTCCGGCAAAAATATGGCGAACGTCGCGTCGCGCAGATCATCACCTTCGGCAAATTGAAAGCAAAGAGCGTGGTCCGCGACGTTGGCCGCGTAATGGGACTGAGCTACCGCGATGCCGATCGCATCGCCAGGATGATTCCGAACGAATTAAACATTACGCTCGACTCGGCTGCCGAGAAAAACTTGGAACTGAAGCGGGCCATCGCCGCCGAGCCGCAAACAAAACAGTTGTTTGATTACGGCAAAATTCTTGAAGGCTTGTCGCGTAACGCCGGTGTGCACGCGGCGGGTGTCGTGATCGCCGATCGCGATCTCACCGACTACATCCCACTCTGCCGCGACGTGAAAGGCAACGACGTGATCAGCCAGTATCCGATGGGGCCGCTCAACGATCTCGGCTTGCTGAAAATGGATTTCCTCGGATTAAAAACGCTCACGGTGATCGAGGACACGCTGACGTTGATCCACAAACGCAAGCCGGAGTTTTCGCTGAAGAATATTCCATTAGACGACGTGGATTCATTTGCGCTCTACAACCGTGGCGAAACGATCGGCCTTTTCCAAATGGAATCCGGCGGGATGACCAGCACGGCAAAACAGTTCGATGTGCGCAAGATCGACGACATCATTGCGTTAATCGCGCTTTATCGACCAGGGCCGATGGATCTGATCGGCGATTACATCAAGCGCAAAAGAGGCCTGATGAAGATCAGGTATGAGCATCCGCTGCTCGAGGACATTTGCGCGGAAACTTACGGCGTCATGATTTACCAGGAGCAGGTGATGGCCGCGGCAAGCAAACTCGCCGGGTACTCACTCGCGCAAGGCGATCTTCTGCGGCGGGCCATGGGGAAGAAGGACAAGGAGAAGATGGCCAAAGAAAGAAAGAATTTCATCGAAGGCTGCGCCCGCACGAACAAAATTCAGGAAAAAAAAGCAAACGCGATTTTCGATCTGCTCGAGAAATTCGCCGGTTATGGATTCAACAAGAGCCACAGTGCAGCCTACGGATTGATCAGTTATCACACCGCGTATTTGAAAGCGCATTATGCGGTCGAATTCATGGCTGGGCTGCTCAGCAATGAAATTAACAACACGGAAAAGATTTCGGTGTTTGTCGGTGAATGCAAGCGCATGGGCATCTCGATCCTACCGCCGGACATCAACAAAAGCGGTTTGAAATTCATTCCGGAATTTGCTGCAACCGGGGTCGATGACCCCGGCCGGGCAGCCACAGAACAGTGTTCTGCGATCACCGATCGCAGCTATAATGCCATTCGCTACGGCCTCGCTGCCATCAAACACGTCGGCACAAGCGCGATGGAAGCCGCCATTTGGGAGCGCGAACAGCGCGGTGATTTTCGATCGCTGGAAGATTTTTGCGGCCGGCTCGACTCGCGCGTTGCTAATCGAAAAATGTTGGAAAGCCTCATTAAAGCCGGCGCTTTTGATTTCCTTGGCCGTGATCGCGCCGAACTTTTCGCCTGTATTGATCAATCGTTGAGTGCGTCCGCCGCGGCGCAGCGGGATCGTGTTGCTGGTCAGGTTTCGCTATTCGATGAGGCGGACGCCCCGACAACGTCGCGAAAGCGACCAATCACACGATGGAGTGAGCATGAAAAGCTTTCGTATGAAAAAGAGCTGCTCGGTTTCTATGTCAGTGGCCATCCGCTCGACGCGTATGTCGATCTTTTCGCGACTAAGAATTATCGGACCATTGCGTCCCTAAGCGATCTTGAGGACCGCGCGTCATTTAAAATCGCCGGAGCACTTGTGCAGATCGACAAAAAATTCACGAGGAGAGAGGGCAAGCCGTTTGCCGTTGTATGGGTCGAAGATCTGACCGGCACAGTCGAAGTTGTTCTCTGGAATGAGATTTACATGAAAGTCGCAGACGCGCTCGCGCTAGGCCGCGTCGTGGAAATTCGAGGCACGCTTGATAAACGTGACGATGCTGTTCGCGCTACAGCCGAAAACGTGACAACACTGGCGCGAGAGAAAGCGAATGGGACGGCCGCAAACGAAGGATCGACAAGTACACCCCAAGAACCGGCCGTGTTTTTGCAGTTTTCGCCCACGGCGACGAGCAATGAATTGCGGGAAGTTCGACAGATTCTTGCCAGCTCACCGGGCCGCCGCCGCGTTCGGTTGCTCTTTGATCGGGCCACCGGCAATTGCTTGCGTCTGGATGTTGGGGCGGATTTTTGTGTCGATCTTACACGCGATCTCGAGGAAAAACTTTCTCGCTGGTTAGTGACGCCTAAGCCGGAACAGCGAAATGGCTAACGTCGTTTCGCGGGTTTTCGTGGTTTAACCGGCTCGGGACGGGGATGCGCGCCAAGCACCAAGGTTTTTTCATCCACGCCGATTCCCAGACAGAGCGAAAATTTTCGCGCTGTTTCATTCAAGATCAAAGCGCCATTTGATCGAATCCCCATCGGCTCTTTCAAATTCATTGTCCAATCGGACCGGAAGAGTCCTCCCCGAAGCTCAAGTTCTGCGATTATAGGCGCAAGCGTTTCGGCAACGGATTCGATTTCGATCTTGTTCACGCAATCGATTGTGCGCGGTCTCAAATCAAAGATCGGCACTGATGCGGCAAGCCCGATCGTAAGATCGTTGGTGTCGTGAAAATCAATGTTCCCGCGAAATGAAAGATCGAGATCTTTCGTTGCGGCATTGAAGAAATCCAGCGACGCGCGAATTCCATCAAAAGTGACGCGACCACTTGCTTCCGTCAGATTCAGGGAAGTATTCTGCAATTTTCCGTTCAGCAACTGTGCGTCGCCAACGATGCGGGGATGGTGCAGCGTATCGGTGAGAGAGAGTTTTCCACTCAGAATGCCGTCGTGGAAAATCGCCGGATGAAAAAATTGAGGCGCGTTGGCGAGAAAGATTGACGGGAAATCAAGCGTGACATTGAGCGGAAAGGTCAGAAATGCATTCCAGTTCGTTCCGACCGGGAAAGGGAATCTGGCGGTAAAATTAATCGAACTCGAATCGGGTAAACCGATCATGCCGCGCGCGTCCCAGTTGCTGGAATCAATCCTTACCTGAATATCAGCCGGCGCCGGTTTGATATTGTTTTCGCCAGGGCCGCGGAAGATCGATAAATATTCCGCCAAATTACCGATCGTGGCATTGAGCATACCGGAATAGCTGTGCTTGTGTGACAGGTCGATTTTTCCCTGCGCGCGCACGAAATCGCTTTTTCGGTTGAGTTCCAACTGTTCAAGTTCTAACTCGGTTGCTTTCAAGTTGAGCTTCGCGTTCAACGCATCGACGGAGGTTTTGAAAAATCGGAGTGATGTGCCACTGGCGGTGATGTGTCCGCCGATTTTTCGGTCGCGCGCATTCATTGCTCCTTCGATTTCAATCTCCCCCGCGAAGGCACCAGGATCGGCGCCGAACAGACTGGCGAAATCGCCGAGATGATTGATTGATGCGGAGATATCTCCGCGAAAATCCGGATTCAACCAGTCCGATGAGTTAGAGGGGAAAGAGGCTTCGCCGCTCAAAGTGAGTTGGTTTGTTTTTTGTTTGATGTAAAGCTGCTGGAGCTGGATCTGCCGATTGTAGAGCGCGGCGCCGAGCATGATCGCTTCGGCTGTCCGGTCGCGCCAGGTAAGCCCAGTTAGTTCAGTCCAGAGCGACGCAGTCGCGCGAGCCGGTTCGCCAGGATTTCCGCGAAAACTGAAATTGCAGGCGTGAAGCAAACCATCAACGCGATCGGTGAATCCGAGCGCCTCTGATGTTTGTGCGAGAGAAATGTCAGTGGCTGATCCTGCCATCTTCCAATTGAAATGCGGCGAGCGCCACTCGTGCGAAGTGCTTGCGCGAAGTTTTCCGCCGAATGCGTCGACATCAAATTCCAAGCCGATGCGTTGTTTTTCAATGCGGGACAGATCAACCGTGATGGATTGAAGGTCGAAGCCTCGCGTCAACCTGAGAGCGGCGACCGTCAGGCGATTGCCCTGCCAGTTGGTCGCACCGCGTAGTTGTGAAAACGTTTGGCGAAACCACGGCGACGCGATCATGACTTCGTCGGCGTAAAAACGCCCCGCTTCGATTTCGCTCGCTGAGAGGAAGGCATTTCGCAACAACATTACGGTTGGCCCATCTTCAACGCGCACCGCTGCACTACCGATCGTGAGATTCTGGGGAAGCAACGTCTGAATCGTCCTCCACCCCCGCGGGGTTATCGCTCGTCCGCCCGGATTATTGTGCCGCAGCTCACCACGCAGTTGTTGGATCGCGACACTGCGGATGGCTCGGCCGCCCATGCCAAGCAAGATACTCCTAAGGTTTAACGCGGCGCTCGCTTGCGCCGCGGTCAGCTCGATGCGGAATGCGTTGCCCGACGTACTTGTGACCTTCAGGCCGCGGAGCGTGACCGGACGGAGAAGCGGCGCGTCGATCTTGTCGATTTTGACAATGAGTCCTTCCTGCCGCCCCTTCCACCAAACCCACAGACGGATGCCGTTAGAAACGGTGAATGGCGTAAACCAAATTACGATCAGCGCTGCCATTAGGGCGAACAGAGCGCCAAGCAAAAGTCTTGTTCTCCACGACACGTCATTCCTTTAGCCGTAAACTGGCGGCCTGACGAGTCAATGGTGACTGCTGAGTGGTGGAGAGCAATTATGCGCGGCATTCGTCGCTGATCGCCATTCCCTAGTCTCTCTTGACTGTGGTTGTGAAAATCAGTCGAAGCGGCTGTGGCGTGTGAATGCGCTCATCGAGTTGTTTTTGCAACGCGCGTTCGGCTTCGACAGATAAACCCGTTTCCGCTGCTTTTTCCCGTGCGAGTTGAGGCAAGATCGACAATTCACTTTGCACATCGTCGCCAGAAATCCGATTCCAAAAACCGTTGTCAAACGCGAGGACGTCAATCTGGTCCTGCGCAACGTCGAGAATCTGAGCATGCGGCACCTGGATGACGATTTGGTCCGGTCGAATATCGATTGACAGGTTCTGCTGCAAATCGAATCCCGCTTTTACCGTGAACGTGCCGTGCAGCTTTATGCGCTTCGAACTGCCCATCCAATTATGTAAAAATGCGTGTTCTACCTCGATCCGCCGTGAAAGAACCACCAGTTCGCTCACTGGTGTTGTTTGTTCCATGTAGACGCGGTTGTTGATCGTGATCCGCGGTTGCAAATGCGCGATGTCGACGAAAGCCGAACGTAAATCTTTCCCAAGCCGTTCGAGTTCGGCGGTGCTTTGTTTCGCGGTGCGGGCGGGCCAACTTTCCAAACGCAGAAAAACGAGGACCGCGACTGCCGCAGTGATGAGCGCGACCAGAGTAAAACTGATCGGCCAGGAAAATCGCACCTGGCGCGTAGAATTTTTTTTCATACGGCTCAAAGGCTCAGAATTACCGCAAAAAAAGTACCGCCCCCCACGCCCGATGGACGTGAAGGGCGGCTGTTCCCCCCAGAACAATCGTGGAAAACTTTGACGCTACTAATCGAGCTTGCGGCTGGTGGCAACAAAATTCTCGGTGAATTTATGCGAGGCGGTACCGGGATTGCAAAGAAGATGTCGATTTTTCGCACTCACCGCTTAAATCCCGGCGCCTTGTAGGATCAAACGCAAGGTGGCGCTTGCGCGTTCTCGCTTGGAGGGTTCTAGTTTTGCATGCGCAATTTGGGCGGCGAAACGCCGCGGAGTCTCGCCGGTTCATTGCTTGTCGCTCATCCCAACATGCTCGATCCAAATTTTCGGCGCACGGTCTTGTTCATTTCTGCGCACGATCCAGATGACGGCGCACTCGGTGTCATTATTAATCGGCCGCTCGATAAACAAGTGGCCGAACTTGTAAGTGAGACACCACCCGAAGGACTGGCGAATGTGCCTGTTTTTCTGGGCGGACCGGTTGGCAAAAATCAGCTCATAATTGCAGCGTTTGAATGGGAAAAAGGCGAAGGGCTTAATCTCAATCACAACATCGATCTGCTGCAATCGAGCAACACGACCGGTCAGAAACCAAGTTCGATTTGCGCGTTTGTAGGTTATGCGGGATGGGGCGCGGGTCAGCTCGAGGCCGAAATGAAACAGAAGGCCTGGCTCGTGCAAAAGCCTAGTCGCTCCGTGATCAAGCTCGATCGCCTGCCGAAACTTTGGTTCGACATCATGCGCCACCTGGGGCCGTGGTATAAAATGCTTGCGGTGGCGCCAGACGATCCATCGCTGAATTAGTGATGAGTGACGAGCCTTCGCTGCGCCGGAGCCACCTACGGCTGCGCTGGCGAGTGACGAGTCGCATTCACTTCGGTCCGTTTTAGCTTGTCACTCGTCACTGGTGACTTATCACTTCTCCGATGATCATCGGCGTCCCGAAAGAAATAAAAGAGCAGGAACGGCGCGTCGCGTTGTTGCCTTCTGCCGTGAATCAACTCACTCGGCACGGTCATTCGGTGCTGGTGGAAAAAAACGCCGGTGCCGGCTCCGGTTATCCAGACGAAACGTATGCGAAAGCTGGCGCAGAGATTGTCGATCAGGCGAAAGCCGTTTTTTCGCGTGCCGAAATGATTGTGAAAGTGAAGGAGCCATTGGACGCGGAGTTTCCGCTATTGCGCAAAGGACAGATTCTTTTCACCTACTTGCATCTGGCCGCCAGCAAACCGCTCACCGAAGCGTTGCTGAAGTCGGGCGTTACTGGAGTTGCCTACGAAACCATCCAGGTCAATAACCGATTGCCGCTGCTCGAGCCGATGAGCGAGATCGCGGGCCGAATGTCGGTGGTGATGGGCGCGTATTTCCTGGCGAAACACATCGGGGGCAGTGGCGTGTTGCTTGGCGGCGTACCGGGCGTTTTGCCTGGGCGTGTTGTTGTGCTTGGCGGTGGAACTTCTGGCGTTAACGCGGCGCGGATGGCGACCGGTCTCGGCGCAGATGTAAAAATCCTGGATGTCGATCTCGATCGAATGCGCTTTCTCGATATGACCATGAAAAATGCGCACACGCTTTATTCGAACGAAGCGAACCTGCACGATCTGATGCCGGGATGCGATCTGTTGATCGGTGCGGTGCTCCTGCCCGGGGCCAAGGCCCCCAAATTAATCACACGCGCGATGTTAAAAAAAATGAAACCGGGCAGCGTGCTGGTGGATATCTCGATCGACCAAGGGGGCTGTGCTGAAACTTCGCGACCAACGACTCATCTCGATCCGGTTTATATAGAAGAAGGCGTAACCCATTATTGCGTCGCGAATATGCCGGCGGCTTATGCGCGCACCGCCACACAAGCTCTTACGAATGTCACCTATGGTTATATCGAGTTGCTTGCCGATCTGGGTCTAGAGGGTGCATCCAAAAAACAACCCGCCCTGATTGGCGGAATCAATACACGCGATGGACGGCTGACCTGCCGGGCGGTGGCGGAGGCGCATGGCCTCAAATACGAGGCCCCACTTTAATCCACGATTATCAACGATTTGCCACTGAAAAGAAATTGCGACAGGGCCAAAAAGAGCCTTGCCCCGATTAATCAATTAAAGCAATATGCCCTTTCCAACTATCACTATGAAAAAATACATCTGCATCCTGGCCAGTGCCGCGCTCCTAGCGGCGTGTGAGCAAAAGACCGAAACGACCGAGCCTGCAGCGGCAAGCCCAACAGCCACGGCTACGGCGGAAGCACCAACTACAACTACGAGCCCGGCGGAAACAACAACCACGACAACGAGCCCGGCGGAAACAACTTCGCCGTCGCCGACTCCTTGATCACGGCTAAACCCGTTCACAAGTTCGATTTGTAGGTATGAAGAAATACATTTGTCTTTTCGCCGGACTGGCATTGCTGTCGGCTTGCGAACAAAAAGAGACGACCGTGACGAATCCGCCCGCCGAGAAAAAGGAAAGCAATACGACTGTGGTGAATCCGTCTCCTGCAACTTCGAGCAAAACAGAGACAGACACGACGATCAATACAATGTCTACGCCCAGCAGCGAGACGAAGACGGAGTCGACGACAACGACGACTTCTTCGCCGAGTCCCTGAGTTTCCCGGGCGCTTCATTTTCCAAAATCTTCTCCCGAATTTGTTTCGAGGGGACCGGATTCCTAGCCTGTGAGGAAATACATACTCATCGCCGCTGGTGCCGCACTTCTCGTAGGTTGTGAGCAAAAACAGACCAGAGTCAATCCGCCTGCCGAGAATAAAGAGAGCAATACGACCGTGATGAATCCGGCTTCAGCTGCGTCGAGCGAAACCGAGACGGAGCCAACGATCAATGAGACGCCTTCAGCCGTCGAGACGCAGGCAGACGCAACGACCGATGAGAGGCCTTCATCCGGTGGCGAGACGGAGGCAGACACAACGACTGACGCGACGTCTTCATCTGGCAGCGAGGAAACGGACAGCACAATTGATGCGACGCCTTCATCCAGCGGCGAGACGGAGATGGACCCAACGATTGATGCGACGTCTTCATCCGGCAGCGAGGTGGAAACGGATACCACAATTGATGCGACGTCTTCAGCCGGCGGCGAAACGGAGACCGAGTCCAGCGCCACGACTTCTTCGCCAACTCCCTAGCTCTTCGGTCATCCTGTATTTGCAGAGTGTTCTCCCGAGTTGATTTGGGGGAAGGCTTTTGCTGTAACGACCGACGCAACCGCGGCTGCTATATAATCGCTAGATCGATAACGTATATATGCTGAGAACAGGCTCGCTTTCCTTTCCGAAAAGCCGTCGCATAACCCGAACGTCGGAATTCGAGCGTGTGAAACAACACGGTTACGCAGAGCGTGGAAGGTTGATGACGCTCAGCGTGCTCGCGATAAAAAATGCCGGTCCATGCCGCGCCGGTTTTATCACTACGCGAGCAATTGGCGGCGCAACCATTCGCAATCGTATTCGACGCTGCCTACGGGAAATTGTGCGCAAGCACCAGCACGATCTGCGAGGAGACTTTTGGATTGTGCTCATCGCCAGGCGCGATGCTGCGAGTGCTAGTTATCGCACGTTGGAAGATGAGTGGTTGCGTCTGGCAAAACGCGCTTCTATCCTAGCGCTCTGATGCTCGGATTGCTTCGCTTTTTGATTCGGCTTTACCAATTCACGCTGTCGCCGCTCCTCTGCCTGCTCGGCGGACCTGGCTCGGGCTGTCGGTTTACACCAAGCTGTTCGGCGTATTTTTTGGAAGCAATTGAGATCCATGGTGTTGTTCGCGGAAGCTGGCTCGGCCTGAAGCGATTGGCGCGGTGTCAACCGTGGGGTGGGGCTGGGTATGATCCGGTCCCGCCGCGGAACTATGGTGTGATGCGGCGCTCGACCAGGCGGTGCGTCTGTGAATAGCCGCTTCGGCATGACTTTTTATGGATCGAACCGCGTGGATTGCCGTTACTCTTTGCGTAATTGGCCTCGTTTTGTGGGAGCTCTACCTTGCAAAGCAGCCGCCGCCAAGACGCGCTCCGGTCAACGCGCCGGAGCAGGCCTCTGCGGTCCCAACGCTCATTGCTAGTCCTTCAGCGCCTCCTCTCGCGACCGTTCCGGCAAGCGCTCTTAAACCGGAAGAAGCAGCGCCGAACTTCCCGGAGAAGATAGAAACGCTGCGGAATTCCGATGTCGAACTTCGCCTAACGAATCGGGGAGGTGGAATTAAGGAAGCGGTTTTGCTCAAACAAGTCGCGGAAAAAGGTCAGCGCGTTGTTTTGAATTCCCAGGAGTGCGCGCCTATCGGCGCAATCATTGAGCAGCCATCAGCACCTGCGCTCCCCGAGTTCACGGCATCTCCGCAATCGAATTCAGCGGTCCAGTTCGAGCGGACCACTTCCGAGCAGATTACGACTCGCAAAAAGTTCTTCTTTCCGCCGTCCACGGAGAAGAAAGACAACTTTATCATTGGACTGGATGTCGATCTTGAGAATCGGGGACCGAGGCCTTACCAGACTGCAGGTTATTTTGTGGCGCTCGGATCTGCCGCTCCGATTCACCCGAAGGATTATCCTTCTTATACACGCCTGGTTTGGTGCATCGATGGAAGGGCAAAAGGCATCGATGTTGGTTGGTTCGGCGGCGGGAGTGGCTTTCTCGGTATGGGCCAGCGCGGTGCGCGTCCTTTTTATGAGCAAAATATCGCAGGCGCAGAATGGGTCGCGGTAAGCAATCAATTTTTCACAACGTTGATGGCGCCTCTTACGGCCAAGGCCAATCAGGTTTGGGGCCGGCGTTTTGATGTTGCGCGCGCGCCTGACCAAAAACTGCTTGGGATCGAGGGCGCGTTGGGAATGCCCGGCTTTCAATTGCAACCTGGCCAAACCTACAGCGCGCGCTTCGAAATTTATGCCGGGCCAAAGCTCTATCATCGCCTGGCGCAGCTTCCGCACAACGAAGCCGAGATCATGGATTTCGGGATGTTCAAAATCGTGTGCCAATTCCTCCTAAACTTCATGAACTTGCTGCACAGCTGGCTGGGAAATTATGCCGCTGCGATTCTTGCTCTAACCACGATTATCAAGCTTGTGCTCTGGCCGATTCAAAACAGGGCGAACCGTTCGATGCGGCAGATGTCCGCGCTCTCGCCGAAGATGCAGGAGCTGCGCGAGAAATACAAAGATGACCCCACCCGGATGAACCAGGAGGTGATGAAACTTTACAAATCGTACGGTATCAATCCCGTTGGTGGCTGTTTGCCGATGGTGATTCAAATCCCGATCTTCTTCGGTCTTTTTAAAATGCTCGGCCAGGCGGTGGAATTGAGAAACGCGAAATTCCTCTGGGTGAGGGATCTTTCACAGCCAGATACGGTGGCGCACTTGCCGATACTGGGATGGCCCGTAAATATCATTCCGCTTTGCATGGCTGCCACGCAGATTTGGTTGATGCAGATGACGCCAAAAACCGGCGATGCTACGCAACGCCGGGTGATGATGTTCACTCCTCTGATCTTCTTATTTATCTGCTACAATTTTGCGGCTGCTCTGGCATTGTATTACACGACCCAGAACCTTTTCAGTATTTTGCAATTCTATCAGAATAAGAGACAACCAATGCCGACGCTCGAAAAAGTCGCGCCCGCCGGAAAACGGAAACGATGATGACACCGAAAGAACTACTCGACACAATGCTCGGTTATCTCGGTTTCGTCGTGCAAATCGAAGAGATGAAAAACGAAGGCGGCAACTTGACCCTCCAAATTTACACCGAGGAAAGCCGCCGCTTAATCGGTCGGGATGGCGAAACACTCGAAGCCATCCAGTTTTTATTGAATCGGCTGCTGCAGGCCAAAGACAAAGATGCCGAAAAAGTGATCGTCGATTGCGAACATTACCGCTCCATGCGCGAAGACCGGATCGTGCAGCGCGTGCGAGAACTGGCCGATCGCGTGCGCATCACCGGTCGCTCGCTTCAACTCGAGCCGATGAATTCGTACGAGCGGCGCCTCGTCCATAACGCGTTCAAAGACGACCCTGACGTAGCGACCTGGAGCCCATCTGATTCCGCGCGGATCAAACAGATCACATTGCTCAAGCGTCAGAGAAAAAAAGAACCCGCACACAAAGGGTAAAATTGGAACTGTAGAAGCGCGTGTTTTCACCCACAGAGCTTCAGGCGACATTACCAACTTGCGGCTGAGGCAACGGTCTCTACACGTCTGGATTAAATCGCGCAGCTTCTTTGGCTTCTCCTGGGAGTATCTCCGGCCGCCAGCGAAATTTTTCCAGCAGCGGGTTAGATTTGCCTTCGACAGCGTCTGCAATGATTTCGCCCAGCACCGGCGCGAATTTAAATCCATGTCCGCTATCGCCAGTTGCGACAACTAAACCCGGGCGTTCCGGATCCGGGGCAATCCAAAAATGTCCGTCGCGTGTGTCGCAGTACAAACAAATCCGCTTATAGACAATCGGCGCGTCAGTCAGCGTGGGAAATGTCCACGACAGGAACTCGCGCAAATCTTTTTCTTCCTGCGGAGTAACTGCGCGCTCGGGAGATTCCGGCGACATTTCCCGGCCCGGCCCGTGATTTGCGATTTTCACGATGCCCTCGCGGCTAAGCGGAAAACCATAATAGCCCGTTGTCGAAATATCCGCGCCGAAAACCGGAAAACACTCAGATGCAAAAAGTTCTGGCTGGACCGGTTTGAGATGAAAAACCGGCTGCCCGGTGGCGCGAAAAAATTTGCGCGTGAAGGGCAGAACGTACGGCGTCCATGCGCCGACTGCCATTACGACCAGGTCGGCCCGGATTCGTTGTCCATTATCGAGGAGCACACCCTTCACACGTCCATCGCCTTCATCCAAACCGGTGAATTGGCTGCCTTCGCGTAATTCGACGCCGAGCGATTTTGCCCGCTCGACGAGCAGCGCGACCACGTGTCCACTCTCAATGTAGCCAGCGTGTCGCTCGAAAATGCCGTCGCAATAACGTTCCGCGTTCCATGCCGGAAAGCATTCGCGCAAGGTCGCTGAATCGATGCGCTCAACTTTGCGGCCGTTTTGCTCCAGCACTCTTAAACTTTCGAATTCAAAATCGCCGGGTTGCATTCGCTGGTGCCGCAGAAACAAGAAGCCGACTTCGTGATACAACTCAGCGCCGAACTCTCGGTTCCATTCACGCCAGAGTGGAATGGAGCGTTCCGCAAGCGCGGCATATTCTTTGTCTGCACCGTAGGCGGTTCGAACCGCTTTGCTGATGTCCGTGGACGCGGCCAGCGGATGCGGCAGCGGTCCCGGATCAAGCAGAATCACTTTGTGGCCGCGCTTCTTTAGTTCAATCGCAGCTGTAACGCCGTTAATGCCCGCACCGACAACGATTACAATCACGCGCCGAATTCAAAAATGATTTTGCCGCTGCGCTTTCCTTGGGCGGAATGTGCAACGGCAGTTTTGGCTTCGCTTAGCGGATACGCTTTTTCCACTTTCGTTTTCAGTAATCCGCGCTTTGCCATTTCGAAAAGCTGCTGAAAAGCTTCCATTCGCTCGTCCATCGTCGCGTTATTGTACCATTTGTTAATCCAAATCCCGCGGAAGCGCAGGTCTTTGAAAATGAGCAGACCATTTGGAATTTTCAGTGGCCGCAAGCTCATCGCGCCGAAGGTCACCACCGTGGATTCGGGCGCGAGACAATTTGCGAGGCGCAACGCGCTGTCGCCGCCGACAGCATTTAGTCCCAAACGAATGGGCGCGCTGTTCGTCGCATTTTTTACTTCTTCGCGAAGATTTTCTCCATCGACGAGCACCACGTCGCCGCCTTCAGCGCGCAGTTCATCGATCAATTCCTCACGTCGAACGACGTTTACGGTTTTGTAACCCAAATCGTGCGCGATTTGGATCACCGCCCGGCCGGCGGCGGAATTCGCGGCGTTTTGAATGAGCCAATCTCCA
>Ga0070697_100001904_pt1 | contig 15964 bp, 8 predicted proteins | sample KBSK1501metaG_FD_65475 | JGI IMG/M metagenome (GOLD analysis project Ga0070697, IMG submission 65475) | Corn, switchgrass and miscanthus rhizosphere microbial communities from Kellogg Biological Station, Michigan, USA - KBS K1-50-1 metaG | ecosystem: Host-associated > Plants > Roots >...
AATTAGTGCCACGCCCGCATCACCGAAATCCACGAAGGCGCCAGCCCCGAAATCCAGCGCCTCGTCATCTTCCTGGGTCCTCCGCTCGTAATTCTTGTATTGTCATCCCGACCGCAGTGGAGGGACCTCTCTTCTCTTTCGGTCATCCCGAAGCGCAGAGAGTGATCCGCTTTTCCCCTTCCAACTTCTGCTCTTTTCCAGTGATCATGCCGCGAGGGTCACACCCGTTCCCATCCCGAACACGGAAGTTAAGCTTCGCTGGGCCGATGATACTGCACGGGCAACTGTGTGGGAACGCAGGTCGTCGCCGGGATTAAAATCAAAAGGCCGTCTTGAGCAATCAAGCCAGCCTTTTTGTTTTCCGCCAGGTTTCCTCTGCTTCCCCGCCCTCCCAAATCTGTCATCCCGACCGGAGCGTCAGCGTCCTTTGCTGACGCGCAGTGGAGGGACCTCTCTTCTCTTTCCCCTCTTCTCTTCCCTCTCTTCTCTTTCCCCCCTCCTCGTATATAATCCCCAGCCATCATCTCCATGGTTTACCACATCTTTTCCCCATCGCGTATATGATCAGTGGCTTAGACCCGCGAAAAGAGAGGTTTCCAGAGTCGCTCGCCAACCCGGCCGTTGCTCCAAAAAATAGGCAGCGTATTATTTGGCACGGTGTTGTGAAAACACACCAATAGCCCCTGATCGCCGTACCCAAGAGGAGTCTGAGGCGTGAGTTCACGACCGATTTGCAGCATGACATCACGAGCGAAGTCAATTTCTTCGGCGCTCTCAAAGATCCCTGAGTCCTCGTCGAACGCCATGACCTCGCGGCCTAGCATGGAGCAAGAGACAATCTTGATCCTCGGTTCCGATTGCTGAATCGCGTCAATTGCTGGGCCCAACGCATAGAGCACAAGCAGCAGAATGCGTCCTTCGTCAAAATATCGCTCAATGACAGAACGGTCCTTGATTTCCCGCTTCCAGCGCTCTAGCTCCTTGCGAATGGTTGTCCCGGTCGCCGAAAAATCATCTACAAGCGCAATAATCGGGTCGGCGTCTGCGTGGACCGCCACCCAGTTTGAAATCTCTCGCGCGTCGCCCGCTTTTCCTGGGCTGAGGCGTTTCATCACGTCACGAGCTAAAGCTGCCCCGCTCTTAAGGTCCGAGTCAACGAATGATAAGCATAGATTGTCTCGACGACCGCGAATGACCGCCCATTTCCGGTCGCCCACTCCACGACGGAAAGCATTGACGGCTTCAACTAGCTTGGACAATCCGTATTCCCGCGCTCCGTCGCTGACGTAGCCCTTCTCCGCAAGTCGCTTTAACAATAAAAACGCGATCTCGATTCGATTTTGGTCATCGAACTGACGAAGCCAAGATCGAATTTCAGCGACGTCTTTCTGTTTGCCACAAAACATAAGATTTTGGGAAACCGACAAAAGGTCATCTTCGGAAATCGGGAACACCGAATCGAACACTTGCACTGGCGTCTTGACTTTGGCTGCCTCGTCGTGGGGCTTCGCTAATTTCTCGGCGCTGTAACGACGCCAGATAGGTAGCAGCACCAGCTCCGCATGCCTAGAAAGCCATTCGTTAAATATCTGCACCTTGATACCGACGCGCCGGTCAGGTTGTCGGTCGGACAGAACCTTACGTTCACGCAGCCGCTCGATCACGCTTGATATTTCGCCGAGCGACTGTCGCTCTGAACTAGCTAATCCCAAAATGTCCTGCTGCTGCCATACAGATTCCGCAGTGTTGAAGAATCCACCCAAACAAGAAATGCAACAGAGTGCCAAGCAGTTTTCCGCGGCATAACGCCGGTTCTGGTCGCGATCGAGGATAGGGTTGTCTTCCCAGAAGTGGGCAAAATTCGTCATTCCCAAGCTTTCGATCAACAATGGACGATAGTTCTGAAAGTCCGCGTCGCTAATGTATGTGCGGCGTTCTGCCACACACCGTTCAAACAGGGCACTACAAACCAAATGGATGAAGAAAGGGTTTCCCGAACAGTACTCGGCAATACTATCGACAGCGGTTTGTTGGTATTCGAGCTGTTCTTCAACTGGTTTCGTTATAAGGTCACGCCGATCCTGAACAGATGCAATTGAGTCAACAAACATATTCATCCACTTGTTCAATTCCAGAGCATGTCTGGAGTAGATGACGTTCATTCGCTCCGTACCTGCAAAAAAGAAGACGAGGCCAATCTCTGAAAGAGACCGGAGAGCTTTGACAAAAATCCTACCGCGCTCACCCGTATAAAAGGCTGAGTCTAAATCATCAAATTCGTCGATTATTACCAAGAATCGCCATCCGCTGCGAGCCGCGGTCAACGCCTCCAGGAAGGGAATGAGTCGACCCAACCCCGCACCAAACTCTGCTTCTGACGGTGCCGCGATTTCTCCTAGGGGGGCCGCTACTGCGAGCCTTGTCGCGATCGTATGGGCCAACTGTCCCTCGTGCATGGCGATCAGCTCGCCCATGCGAAGGAAAATGCAGGCAAACTTACTTTTGGCAGAAATCTCCTCCTTAATTACCTGCAGCAATGAGGTCTTCCCGACCCGTTTTTGTCCCCAAATGAACGTGGAAGTACCCCCAGCGGCGCGCATCAAGAGGATGTCGAGCTGCGCCTCCCTTCCGAATAATTTCGCCCTAGTTTTGATCGGGTTTACGCTGTATGGTGGATTTTCGCGAAGGACTGACCAGTCCGGCTGCTGTCGCTGCTGTTCTAATCTGATCTCCTCCGTGAACTCATATCTTTGGCTGGACACGTCAGTACATAGCCATTTAATGGGTGTCGCGAAGCTGGGCTGGGTGCGAATCTTACACCCGAGCTCAACAATCCGATCGCCACCCGCGGGCAGTTGAAACGGATCCTTCGGCGAAACGACCCGCACGTCAGCAAGTGTTGGGTCAAGTCGAACTCGAGTTGCGTTTCCCATGCCTTCGTTGATAAGACGGGCCATCACGACGCAACTGGCGTCCTGGGCCGAAAGGTTGTATTTAAAAATCGTACTGGTCAGCTTAATAGAAGGGGTCAGAGCAAGTGTATAGGACCGGCTTGCTTCATCTGTAAGGTCAATCAGGTGAGCAGCTAGAGGCTTAATGAGTATATGCCAAAGCGTCGAGTTCTCGTTCGCGGCTATGCGTGATGCTGCCTCAGCCTGTTGTCTTACATCTGGCAGACGCAGAATGACGGTCTGCATGTCATTGCGCTCATAATTCAGACAGAATTCTCTAAATCCAGCACCCAAAAGTACATCCGCGTGCGACAACAGTGGACGCTCACGCACGAGAACAAAAGGCTTCAATTGTCTGAGAACTTTGAGCAGCTCCATTGCTGCAACTCTGGCAGAGATACATTTTGACGCCTGAAACAAATTCAATGCACTAACGGCTTTGGCGACCATGCCGCCCAAGGAAATTGCCGCACGCTCGACGATGTCTGCCGGGCGATTACCCTCGACTCCGAACAGTTTGCGCACATCCTCCGAAAGCTTGTAACTCACTTCCTTAAGCAAGTCTGGACGATTTACAATTGCTCTTGGTCGCCGCGCCGCAAGGCCCACCAAGGCTGTCGATAATGCACCTGCATCGAAAGCTTGCAGGTTAGCAATCAGGTCCGCCATACTTCCGGGCGAGAAATCCAGATCTCCGGGCGAAGACCAAAGTGCCAAGACTTTGGCTGCGACTGCGCTCGGATCAATGGCTAGCGAATGACCAAGCCGACTCGTGAGCCACTCACCGGCTCCGAGAAGATCGCCGCTAACAACGCAGGAGTTGCTTTCTTCATCGATAAATGCCACGAGCTCATGCTCGTTTGTGGCATCCCGCGCTAGGTCCAGAACACGAATTATGGTTTGCATGAACTCGTTACCGTCCGCCACTGATGAGGAAGTACTCTATCACCAGTAGGACAATTATCCGAAGAGCCTGACCTGGCGGGTAGCGAAGAGATCAGTGGTGGGTCCGTGCAGTTGGGGTTTCAAATTGGAGGTGCCACAGCCCTTTCGGTGTCAAGGTTGCGCGTCCTGACTTTCCTCTCGGTCCAACGTCTCACCAAACTCCCAAATTCCCGCCAAATCATTCCAACCACTCCACTTCCCCGTCCCACGTTCGAATGATAAAAATACAGTACTGTACCTTGGCAGTAATTCAAATCCATGCTACCATTCCCCATGTTTGCCCCGCCAGTGCCCCGTAAAGCATTCACCGCGCTCCGAATCGCTTCCTCCTTTACTTCCCAAGCCTCCTCAACCTCCCGTTCCTCCGCGCACGCACAGCAAACGCCGCATCTCCTTTCCTCTCATCGAAAACCTGCACCAACTCGGCACACCCGACACGCTGGTGCGCCCGCAACTCCTTCTTTCTCATGCGCTTCCGCACTGTTTCCGTCACATAGGGGGTGTGCCCCGCGCGACTCAACTAAAAATCCCCTTCTCTTTCCTTCCGCTTTCCTAACTCCTCTAAATGCAACACTTACGAACCCGTCCGCAACTGTTGCATCCAAACGACTTCCTGGAACCCTAAATCCTGTAGATGCAACACTTACAAAAATCCTGGGTGAGGGTCCCCCCGGCTCGAGACGCGGGATTAGCACAGAGACGCGACCATTTGAGGGCACTATCAGCCGCTCGCTCGGCTCTTTTCGTTCAGGCGCGGGTAGCTGGGATAACGAGGCCGTCGAGATGAATCGTAGCGGATTCGGATCGCGGACGCAGAGGGCGCAGAGGGCTTACGGCGGCGCGGGACATGACGCGTTGGAACGCTTCCTGGAAGCGCTCCATTTCGGGTTGCGTGCCGACGGTGATGCGGACGTGCGTGGGCCAGATGGGCCAAGGGCGCCCAATAAAAACATTTTGGGCGGCCATCGCGGCGATAACTTCTTTTGCGGGGCGCTTGGCGTCCAGCATGAAGCAATTGGATTGCGACGGAACGAAGGAATAGTTGTTCTTGGCGAGCCACTCGAACGTCGCTTCGCGGATGGTGGTGTTGATGTGCTTGCGTTCGGGGACGAGCCGCGGATCCTTCAAACTTGCGGCGGCCGCTGCCACGGCGGTGATGGGCATGGCGCTCCAACCGGAAAACGCCCCCATTTTCTCGAGAAGGTCTGGCCGGCCGATGGCAAAGCCGCAGCGCAATCCGGCCATTCCGTAGATTTTTGAGAACGTGCGCAACACGATGAGATCCTTGTCCGCTTTCACGAGATCAATGACGGAAGGAGCATCCGAAAAATGGATGTAGGCCTCGTCGACGAGAAGGATGGAATTTTTCGGTTTGTTTGCGAGCAAGAACTCGATGTCCGAATGGCTGGTAAGCGTGCCGGTGGGATTATTTGGCGTGCAGATATAGAAGACGCCCGCATCCGGAGCCGCCGCAAGCATGGCTTTCACGTCGTGCGCATAGGTTTTGGTCAGAGCTGCTTTCACGACCCGGGCGCCGGCGATTTTCGCGGCATGCGAACCGGCTTCATAGCCGGGATCGGCAGTGACAAAGCTCCTGGCGGGAGAAGTGAAAGCCAGGACGGAGTAGTGAAGCGGACCGCTGGAACCTGGAAAGGCGCGGACATACTCGGGCTTCAATCCGTCCGCCGCGGCAAATGTCTTTATAAGATCGGTGGTCATCCAGTCCGAGTAGCGGCCGCCTTGAGAAGCGACGCTATTCACGGCATCGCAAGCCACGCCGCAGGGACCGAGCGGATTCTCATTGGCATTGATGAGCACCGCATCTTTGGGATAGGGATGCGACTCGGCATGCGCGAGCATCGGCTCGGTGACGATACGAAATCCAACGGTCGTCGCGGCGGCAGCCGCGGCAGAGAGTTGCAGAAAGGAACGACGGGAACGACAGGCGGGGGTTTTTTCCACTGGCATGATCTTACCTCCAGTATGGCGCACGGATAAAACGAGCGACCGTACACAAACTATCACGATCCTCGACTCGTGCGCCTTCTATTTGCATACATTTTCCTGCTAACGAGGATTGGTATCATGCGGCGCTGTTTCTTGCCGCTACCCGGAATTACAGAGAAGAAAAAGGAAAGGGAGACGATGGCCGTGCTCCTAAATGTGAACTAAGTTCATTGCGATCAAGCGATTAGAAGCGGTATTTCCAGGGGTCAGTCTTGGGTCTCGCAATACCCTGCTAAAGGTACTTACGTGGTCGGCTGGACAACAAATTGGAAGAAGTACTATTGACTACGCTCGCTGGGAGAAATACCCTATTTTTTCTGTTGGACCCGGCCAAGTACGAAACCCAAACGCCGTGAGGTCAGGCATGAACACCGATACCGCAGTAAACACCGTTGTCCTCCCATCCGGCAAAGCACTTGAGGAAAGATGGGAGAAGTTGCGTACCCACCCCCGAATCGTTTCTCGCGTGAAATTCCAAGTCGAATGGGAAGAAGGCTCCGAACGGCAGCGCGCCAATGGCGTCACCGTAGACGTAAGTAAGTCTGGGTGCCTGGCGGTAGTAGGGGCCGGGCTTCCTCTTCACAAACGCGTCCGGCTGATCCATGCCATGAGCGGGCGCACTGCGGAAGCGCAGGTTGTTTGGCGCGATCACGAAGCTTGGGACGTCGGCCTTGAACTGGTGAAGCCGGACGCGTCCTTCTGGGGTGTGAAGTTCTAGATTGCTGCTTGATAAAGCGCGCCGTTGCGATGGTCGCACCAGTAGGCACGGCGTCGAAGTTCATTCACAAACTGACAGACTTCTAAAAGCGATGGCATCCTGCCATACCTCGCCCCGGCTTTAATTCGGCCATTTCTCTCTGGGCAAGCTTTTCTCAATCGTTTCGAGGTTTTGAAACCCATCTTTGATCACGGTCTGTTTCACGTTGTCCTTGGTGACTACCATGGGGCTTAGAAGCAATGCGTGGACAGTCCTGGTTCCGTTGGCAATCGAAACAGCATTCTTGACCGGAGTGCCGCTTGCCAAACTCACGGCAGCCTCCGCAGCCAGAGTCGCCTGCCTACCAATGGGTTTATAAACTGTCATGGTTTGCGTGCCATCCAAAATCCGGATGATGGCGGCGAGATCCGCATCTTGACCGGACACCAGCACTTTGCCGGCGAGTTTGTGCTCCTGTAAAGCCTGAATCGCGCCTCCCGCGGTTCCGTCATTGGAAGCGACCACGGCGGCAACATCGCCATTCGTGGAATCAATGGCCTTGGACATGAGGGCGTAAGCTTCGGCCGGATCCCAATCTTTTGCCCAGCCGTCGCTTACAATTTTTATAGCGCCGCGATCGACTAAAGGCATTAGGACGCGCATCTGTCCATCGCGCAAGAACTTGGCGTTGAAGTCCGACGAGGAGCCACCGATGAGTACGTAATTCCCTTTTGGCGCGAGCCGTGCCAGCCAGGAAGCCTGCAGCTCGCCAATCATTTCCGCGCTGGTGCCCACGAAGAAATCGACATCACTGTCACGCACGAGGCGCTCGTAGCAGAGCACGGGGACGTGCCGGGCTTTGGCCGCGCTCACGATGCGCGCGGCTTTCTCCGTATCGTGCGGGACCAGGACGAGAACTTTGACGCCCGAATCCATTAACTTTTGGGATTGTTGAAGCTGCAACTCGTCGTCTCCCTCAGCGGTTTCGACAAGCACCACGGCGCCTAATTCCTTGGCTCTTTTTTGGAAGATATCGAGGTCGGTTTGCCAGCGCTCGATTTTGAGAGAGTCCATTAGATATCCGATTTTGAGAGGCGCATTTTCGGCAGAATTCGACTGCCCCAGCGCCAGCCGAGCGGGGGCTACCAGCAACGCGATCATCGACAGAGCGAGGGCAAGTCGACGCGACAAACTCCGCATATATATCACCACCAAGTACTTGAAACCGTAGCACCGGCGAGTCAGAGTCTCAATCTGATAGGCGTAGTGAGCGAACCAAGAGTAACGGGGAATGCGCATGCTGACCGGTTTCGAGACGGTTCGTCCCGGGAGCGGCCATGCGCGGGAGTTCACGGAGAGAAGTGAGTTCGACCAAGGTCTTGCGTAGCAAGCGGTTAACAGCCTTCCGATGCTGGCCATTGGTTTGCTCATCTCACATGGCTGTAGACATCCTACATGCAGTGGATGTAGGGTATCTACATCCTGAGGAGAACATGAGTCCGCGCTACCAGAACCGCATCGAACTTCTGCAAGGGACGCTTGATCTGCTTATCCTGCAAACTCTGCGCTGGGGCCCGCAGCACGGCTACGGCATCAGCCAGGCCATTCGCACAAACTCTGGAGACATTTTGCAAGTGGACACAGGTTCGCTCTATCCGGCGCTGCACCGGCTGGAACGGCAGAAATGGATCCTCGCGGATTGGAAAGTTTCTGAAAATAAGCAACGCGTCAGGGTCTACCGGCTCACGCCCAAAGGCAAAAAGCAATTGGAATCCGAACGCTCGCGCTGGGCGCAGATCTCGGATGCGATTGCGGGCGTGCTCGATCCAGCGAAGAAAGAGAGTGAAGCGTGACATTTTCCTTCTGGCATCGTCAAAAACGAGAAAGTGAACTGGAAGAGGAGCTGCAAAGTCATTTGCAGATGGCGGCGCAGGACCGGACGGACCGCGGTGAAACGCCAGAGCAGGCGCGGGGCGCAGCGCGCAGGGAGCTAGGGAATGTCGGCCTGATCAAGGAGGTTACTCGGGAGATGTGGGGCTGGGCTTCGGTCGAACGGTTGATACAAGATCTGCGCTATGGATTGCGGATGCTGGCGAAATCGCCAGGATTCACAGTGATGGCAATTCTGACGCTGACGCTGGGTATAGGCGCGAACACCGCGCTGTTTTCCGTAGTGAATGGCGTGTTGTTCAATCCTCTGCCGTACCCGCATCCCGAGCAACTGGTCTGGCTGGCGGAAAGCAAACCGAACTTTTCGAGCGGGTCGATTTCCTGGCCGAATTTCAAGGATTGGCAAAAAGAGAACCGCACATTTTCCGGAATGGGCTTGTATCGCGGCAATAACTTCAATCTTACCGGGCATGGCGAGGCGGAGCAATTGCAAGCCCGATTCCTAACGTATGATTTTTTGAATGCAGTTGGCGTGAAGCCTCTGATCGGCCGAACATTCGCGCCCGGTGAGGACGAAATCGGCGCGACACCCATTGTGATCATCAGTGAACAATTGTGGAGGCGAAAGTTAAATTCTTCTCCGGACGCTCTCGGCAAGAGTCTAGACCTTGACGGCAAGAGCTTTACGATCATTGGTGTGCTTCCGGCGAGCTTCGATCTCTCCGGAAGTTTCCGTGGCGTGGATATCTATGCACCGGTGGGGCAGTGGGAAAACACGTTTCTTCCAAAGCGAGGCGCGGGACTCGGTTTCCACGGCGTTGGGCGACTGAAGCCCGGAGTCAGCATCGAGCAAGCACGGGCGGACCTGGCTCGAATTTCTAACGACCTTGCCGCGGCTTACCCGGACACGAACACCGGAATCGGGGCCTTCCTGCGGCCGCTGAAACAAACGATGGTTGGGCGTGTCAGCGTGCTGCTCCTCGTGTTGCTGGCCGCTGTTGGTTTTGTGCTGCTGATTGCTTGCGTCAACGTGGCGAACCTGATGCTTGCACGAGCTGCAGCGCGGACCCGCGAATTCGCGATTCGCGCCGCGCTGGGTGCGGGCCAGGCCAGGCTCGTGCGCCAATTGTTAACGGAGAGTCTTTTGCTGGCAGTGGTTGGCGGAGGACTCGGATTGCTACTGGCAGGCTGGGGCACGCAGGCGGCGCTGCACTTTCTGGCCGACGGGCTGCCGAGAGCCAGCGAGGTAAGACTGGATGCGCGGGCGCTCATCTTTACCGTGGTCATTTCCCTGGGTTGCGGGATTTTCTTCGGGCTGGCGCCGGCGCTGAAAACTGGAGCGCGCAATTTGCACGACACTCTGAAGGAGGGAGGGCGAGGTGGAAGCGGATCGCGGCACCGGGCGCAAGGAATCTTTGTTGTCGTGGAAATGGCGCTCGCCCTGGTGTTGTTAGTCTCCGCGGGGCTGATGGTTCGCAGCCTGACCGCTCTCTGGCACGTCGATCCGGGATTTGATTCGCATAATGTTCTGACGTTTGGCGTGGCTCTGCCGCCTTCGATGCGCAATGCGAGCATTGCGGGAATTCGTGCCGCCCTTCGCGTCGTGGATCAACAGTTGAAAGCAGCTCCTGGTGTAAAGGCGGTGTCCCTTTCCTGGGCCGCCGTGCCGTTGGCCGGCGACGATGAAGATACCTTTTGGATCGAGGGAAAACCGAAACCCGAGACTGATAATGATCTGAGCTGGTCGATCAGCTACGTAGTGGAAGAAGACTATCTGAAGGTCATGGGCATGCCGCTGGAAAGAGGAAGATTTTTCACGGCGCAGGATAATGAAAACTCCTCGCATGTTGTTGTCGTGGATGACGTCTTCGCGCAGAAGTATTTTCCGGAGAAGGATGCGATAGGACAGCATATCTTTCTGACAGGAAAAAACGGACGGGCGGAGATCATAGGCATTGTACCGCATGTGAAGCAGTGGGGACTGGACTCCGACGACAAAGAGTCGCTTCGCGCGGAACTGTATTTTCCGTACATGCAACTTCCGGACCAGGCCATGAAGCTATCGTGGAACGGCACCGGCGTCATGGTGCGTTTCGATCCAAATGCTGCCGCGATAGGCGATTCGCTGAGGGCGGCTATCAAAGGGATCAGCGGCGAGCACGTGATGTCAAAAACGCAGACGATGGATAGCATCATTTCCGATTCGCTTGCGTCGCAGCGATTTTCCATGGCCGTGCTGGGAGTTTTTGCCATGCTGGCGCTGGCCCTTGCATCCGTTGGCATCTATGGGGTCATTTCCTATCTCGTGGGCCAGCGCACGCAGGAGATCGGCATTCGCGTTGCCATGGGCGCAAGCCGTTCCGATGTGCTGCGCATGGTTCTTGGCGACGGAATGAAAATGACGCTCATCGGCGTAGGGATCGGTATTGCCGCGGCATTGGGGCTCACGCGGCTTATGGCAAGCCTTCTTTTTGGCGTAAGCGCGACGGATCCGCTTACATTTACCGCAGTGGCCATGCTGCTCTCAGTGGTTGCGCTCGCGGCCTGTTACATCCCCGCAAGACGCGCCATGCGGGTCGATCCGATGGTCGCGCTGCGGTATGAATGAACAGCAAGAAGCCCTTGATGGGCGAGCGAGCTTACTGAGCGGGAGAGAGCCACGCGTCCAGACGCGGCGACACCTTCGTGCAAAGGTGCGCAACGCAGGGAGCCGCGAGGAGGCCAGCAAAAACGTCCATAGTGTAGTGCGCGCGCAGGATAAGCACGGCGGCGATCTCAAATAGAACGATTCCTACGGCAATGGCGGTGAGCCAGCGCTTGCCGAGACGCGCCAGTTCGATTCCACCAAAAACAGCGATGGCGGTATGCCCTGAAAAGAAAAAATCGTCGCCCACGTTGTAGGTGACCAGCAGCGAAGGGAAACCGGGATAGTGCCAGATCATATTCGGGGGCGGCGGGAGCGCGCAGATGGCTTGCATAATTTGGCGCAGACCGAGCAGCAGCACCAGGCCCAGGAACGGCCGCACGGTTGGGCCGAAGAGCCAGCGTCCAAGCAGAAAGAGTCCAAGTCCATCGATCAGAGCGGAACTGAGAATCAGCAGCGCGTTGGCGGCAGCCGGCGAACTGTAGAAGTAAGCATTGAGGCCCGCAGTCAGGGTGTGAAGCGCGTCGCCAACGCCAGAGGCTGGCACGGCTCGCCGCGAAATTAGCGATTGCGTCCAGAACCAGATCCCCAACGCAATGGCGGTCAGCACAAATCGCAAGATCACTCCACGCCATTTATGCGAGCTGTTGGAATTCGTCATTTGAGGGGAATCCCCGCTTTCGCGGGCGAAGTTTGCATGAAGCCTCTCATGCGCGAGGCACGGTCTCCAGCGCGAGCTCGCGCGCTCTTCGCAAGTCCAATTTGCCCGTGCCGAGATAAGGCAATTTCTCCACGCGCACAAATTGATCCGGGCGGGGCCTCCAGAGCGCGGGCAAATCACACTTTGCGAGCAGCTCCAGGGTTTCTTTCAACTTCTCCTCAGGGAGCGTGTGCAACACCATCAGGCGTTCTCCCTTTCTTTCGTCGGGAACAGCGGTCACCACAAACAGCTGCTCTGTCGCGGCTGCCAGTTCATGCAGCTTGTCCTCTACCTTGATGTGCGGAACCATTTCGCCGCCGATTTTGCTGAAACGGCTCAAACGATCGGTGACGCGCAGAAAGCCATCTTCGTCGAGCATCGCAATGTCGCCGGTGTTGTACCAGCCGTCGCGCAAGACTGCCGCTGTTTTTTCCGGCTGGTTTAAGTAACCCTGCATCACGTTGGGACCGCGCACCAGCAGCAAACCAGGTTGATTGACGGCCAGCGTTTGCAGGGTCTCGGGATCGATGATCTTTACGGTCATACCCGGCAGAGGATGTCCGATGCTGCCGCGCTTTGCGCCCACCTGGCGAAACGATGCGGCACGAAAATCAATCGTATTAACCGTCACGGCGGGGGAGCACTCCGTGCAGCCGTATCCCTCGAGCGGCCGGATGCCGAAGCGGTCCTCAAATGCCTGGGCAATGCGGTCTGGAAGTTTTTCGGCGCCGGCCATCACAAAGCGCAAGCTGCCGAACTGTTCAGGCTCGCAACGGCGCGTGTAGGCATTAAGAAAGGTCGGCGTGGCAAGGAGCATGGTCACGGCGTATTTGTTTACGAGGGCGCCGATGACGCGCGAATCGAGCGGATTCGGATGAAACACGACGCCGATTCCCGTCGCGGCGGGGAGGCAGAGCGTGCCCGTGAAGCCGAAAGAATGAAAGAACGGGAGGATGCCCATGATGCGATCGTTGGAGTGCAGGAGAAAGACCTGGTTAAGCTGCTCGACGTTGGAGGCCACGTTGTAATGCGTCAGCACAACACCTTTGGGCTCGCCCGTCGACCCGCTGGAAAAAATAATCGTGGCGATGTCTTCGAGACGTGTCTTGCGTTCGGCTCCCGCGTACTTTTGGACGCTTCGAGGCGGAAGCAAGCATGCGAGCGCAGCGCCGAGGCGTTCGCTGAAACGCGGTTTTTGCGCTACATCCTCAAGGAAGATCGTCTCCGCGGGTGGCTGCACATGCACGCGTTCGAGAAAGGCGCGAGCCGTAATGACCGTTTTCAGATTGCACTGCCTGGCGCAGGATTCCAGCGTTTCGTTGGATGCCGTGTAGTTCAAATTGACGGGGACTTTGCCCATCAGCATGGCCGCGAGATTGACGAGCGCACCGGGAATTGAAGGCGGCAGCAAAACGCCCACCATTTCCTGGCCCTGCCATGTCTTGCGCAAGCGGCGCGCCAGGAACAGCGTTCGTGCCAGCGCCGCGAAAAAAGTCAGCTTCGGCGTTTGTCCGTCGGCCATGGCGAAGCGAAACGGGTGGCGGCGCGCCGTGTAGAGGAATGTCCGCGGCAGTGGCCGCATGTGGCGCTTGCGCCGGCCAAACGCTTCCGCACTCAGGTCTTGCACGGCCTGCCGCGCTTCCTGAGACGTTGCCGTCGAAGGAAGAGCGTCGCCAAAAGTTACTCTCACGGGATAAGGCAAATGGCGCGGGAATTTCCAAAGAAACCGGCCGCCTGCAAAACTGAAAATCGAGCCCCAGACGCCGTCGAGATTCACCGGAATAATCGGCACGTCCACGCCTTTGATGATGCGCTCCATGCCGCGGCGGAATGGGAGCATCTGGCCGATGCGCGTCATTTGCCCCTCGGGGAAAATGCAAACCAACTCGCCGTCCTGAAGCGCCTGCGTCGCGCGGCGCAAGGAATGAATCATTTCACGCGGACCTTGATCGGACGCAATGGGGATCACACCCAATATTTTCGCGAACGGTTTCACAAAGGGATGTTCGTAAGAACCCTTGAACATCAGGAAGCGTACCGGACGGTCGAGGGCAGCAAGGAGCAGCACGGCATCAGCCATGGAAACGTGATTGGGAACCAGCAAGGCGCCGCCACGCGCCGGGACGCGTTCACGTCCTTCAACATCGAGCCGGTACAGCGTGTGCGTGAGCATCCACAGCAGAAGACGGAGAAGCGAGTCTGGCAACAGCCAGAGGACGTAAGCCGTTGCCGCGAGCGACATGACTGCCGTCCAAATGAAGAAGGACTCCAATCCGACGTGCAAGTAATGCGTGAATCCGGAATAGATTGCCGAAGCGCCGATGACTCCGACAAAGGACAGGAAATTTGCAAAGGCGATGACGCTTCCCTTCTTATCTTCATCGGGCCGGTGTTGGATTAACGCGTTGATAGGGACGATGAAGAATCCGCCAGAAAATCCGAGGGCGGCAAGCAGCAGAATCACTTGAAGAAATGTCAACCCATGAAGGGATATAGCGAACGCAAACAACGACATGCCGACGGCGCCCAGCGGGATGAGGCCATACTCGATCTTTCCCGCAGAAAGCAGGCCCGCAGCGTAACTCCCAAGGCCTATGCCAATGGCGAGTGCGGCTTGCAAGTACCCGCCGTGCGTCTCATCGATGTGCAAAACTTCGCGTCCGTAAAAGACGATCACGAACTGAAGCAGTGCACCGAGAAACCAGAAATAGGTATTGCCTACGACGGCGAGGTGCAAGGTTCGGTCCGGCCGGACGATTCGAACTTGCTTTATGAGATCGCTGAAAATGTTGAAGCGGAATTTCCGGGAAGGGTCGGCGGCAGGAACATGAGAAATCGCGAAGCTCGTCGTCAGACCGACAAGAGTGCAAGCTCCAAAGATGAGTCCAGCAAGAACCTCCCGTCCGTGAAACGTCTGGGCCAGCAACGGGCCGGCTACGGCTCCCGCAATAATCGCAATGAAAGTCGTGAGTTCGAGGATGCCGTTGCCCCAGGACAACAATGCATCTGGAAGCACCTCCGGAAGCAAACCATATTTCGCGGGGCCGAAAAATGCGGCTTGCGTGCTGGCGAGAAAAATCACTGCAAAGGCCATGCGGGTGCTGCCATGCGCGAAGGCGTAGATTGCGAAAATCATCGCGAAGATTTCGAAGATTTTCGTGCCGATCGCGACACTCCGTTTGCTGAAACGATCCGCCAGATAGCCGCCTGCCATCGAAAACAGAAGGAAAGGGACGGCGAACAGATTGCCGACGTAAAAGACCAAGAGATCCTTTTGGGAGGATGTCGGATTTGTTCCGAGGATGAGGAAAATGACAAAGAATTTCAGGCCGTTATCATTGAACGCACCCTGAAATTGAGTGGCGATGAGGCTCCAAAACCCGAAGCGCCACTTCCTGTTAGTTTCTCGAATCGAAGGACTGCCGTCGTCTGACATGCAGGCGCACCCACGCGTTTAAGTGGAAACTACAAGGATAGAACGATTCTAGCAGGCCTTCTTGCACGCCAGCGCACGGTAACGGCAGGCTGTGCCGCAAACGAGACGTTTATTCGTAAGGCTCGAGGGTCTACGGTTTTGCCGCCGCGGAAGCTGGCTTGACACTGGCCGGAGCCGGCGTTTTCCGCCCCGCGTTTAAATGATCAAAATTCAAGGCTGCGTTGAGCAGAAGCATGAACTCTCCCTGCGTCTCCTGCCGCCACATGGGATTTGTGGCGAACAAAACGACGTGTCCACGGCCCACCGGCACGTCGACGATAGCGGGCGCTTCCGCCAGCTCGGATCCACCCGCAAGCATACCGCTGATCCACAACTCTTTTTCCGGGGCGAAACGCAGAACGACGCGCGGGTAAAGTGAAGGCGGCGGAAGAAATGAACTCAAATCCGCCCTCAATTCCGGGTTGACGTAAAGTTCCTGTTCCGCTTTGCTCCGGTGCACGGGAGGCTCCGGCGCGGTCCAGGGCCGGCCCTGCGGAATGTCCGGATCGGTCATCGAGCCACGACCGCTCGGACGCGAGCCTCCGCCTTCGGCACCAAAAAATCTGCCGAATCTTCCAGCCACGGAAACGCTAAAGACCGGCCCCTGATTGAAGTACACACCAACAGAATCGTCGTAACCATAGGTGATGGGGCT